>Ga0307488_10000735_pt1 | contig 27133 bp, 18 predicted proteins | sample SB02metaG_FD_202248 | JGI IMG/M metagenome (GOLD analysis project Ga0307488, IMG submission 202248) | Sea-ice brine microbial communities from Beaufort Sea near Barrow, Alaska, United States - SB 0.2 | ecosystem: Environmental > Aquatic > Marine > Coastal | place: USA: Alaska | collected...
GCGCCGATTGATCATCTAACTCGTAGAGCACGTTGCCCTCGGACTTGGTGATCAAGCGGTCCGGGCCAAAGGTATCCCAGCCACCTAAGCTACCCTGACCGATCATCAGCGCCTCACCATAGAAGCCACAGATGACTATTTTGCCGCTACCGACTCGATCGTTATGCCAGACCATCGTCTCGGCAAAACGATCATCGTCACCGGCCAGCCCGCCGGTCAGGGGCACATTGGCGGGCAGGTGCTGCACCAGGCTTTTGACCAGTGTAGTGCCATTAACCTGTTGGCCATCGGAAAACACCATGACATGCTTCAGCCCGGTCATCGGCAGATGTCTTGTCAGCTCCTCGGCTGCAGTCTCTATATTGGGGTAATCGACTAGGTCGACACTGTGGCTGGCGATGCGGCTGCGGTCAAACTCGACCGCCGTCACCACCAGGGTATCATCGAAAATCTTATCACCCAGGATCTCACCACAGGTCGTGCTGCCCATCCGGTGAGCAATGGGAAAGGCAACGCCTAGGCCGGCGTTGACAACCGGATCCTGCATCGCCCGGCGCGAACCGAACACCAACACCCATTGCGCCTTACTGCCTTCTGGTAACGCCGGACACCAAACACCCGCCTGATAATGAAATTGTATGGAGTGCATGTTTGAACCTATTCGTCAGAGGTCTCCATATAAGCTTAGTGTCAGATGCGCAGTTATTCAAACAGCGGGGGCTGGGCTGAATGGAATTCTGGCGTTTGAATTTTGGCAGCATTTTGAGGCTTGTGGGCGAGGGCTATTGGGACAGTCTAAAACACCACCCCAACGCCGATACTGACCGGCATATTGACACTAAAATTCACCACGTTATTGGTGAAGCCGACATTAGTCAGACTGTTGTGGAAGTAGAGCGTAGGGCTGACCTGGACCTCAAAGGTCAGGGGCCCTAGATCGGACTGCAGACCGACTGCGGTGCCAATGCCGAAGTAACCGATGCCATCGAACTCGATGCTGTTACCATCGATCGTTAAGGGGTTTTGAAATTCATAGAGCATTTGGCCCCAGGTCAAGCGGCCGCCAGCCGCCAGGCTGAAGTCTCCCATGGGGAACAGCCATTGCAGATCCAGATCCAGACCCAGGAGCACCGGTGCAGTGAGCCCGGCGGTACTGGCGGTTGGGAATTGGGCATCGGCATAGAACAATGCCACGCGCATTTGGCTGGCGTCGAAACGGGCGGCATAGGCCAGTTGATAACCGGGCTGGCGATCGTAGCGACTGATACCAAATTCGAGGCTGGTCTGGGTGCCGATTAGCAGGCGATTATCATACCGCTGTGTCGCAAAAGGGTCTGCGTCATAGGGGGCGGCGTCATAGGGGTCAGCCAACACTATGAGTCCGTGGCGCGCGCTGTCGAGGGACGAGGACATATAGCCAGGAGACTGGCTTTGAATTGACCCTGCGCTCCCACTGGTCTCAGTTGCCAGGCGACTGGCATCGGTTAAGGAGAGATCCAAGTCGAAGCGCGGTGTGTTTGCGCACCCGACAAAAAAGAGGCCCAAGAACAGGGCCCATTGCGGTACATATCGATTCATGGCGGTTCCTTTACCTGAATCCTAACGGATGGGGCTTAGTGATCGATGCGCTGCGCTCGGGCAATTTGCAGCCCGTCGGCGCGGCGCGTCCAGAGCAAGAATACCCCAAGTAAAACTAACAGACCACTCAGACTACCACTTTTTACGACGATCACTTCGGTTGTAGTGGTGGTCGGTGTGCCGTCGTTCGTGCCGCTAGTTTCCGTCACCGTGATCACCGTGACTGGGGTGTCTTCTTCCGGTGCGGTATCCCGAGAGGCGTCGGTATCGGTAAGATCCGGGCCGGCACTGAAGTACACCCGACTGGTCGCGCTGCTAGCAGCGGTGACAATCAGATCGGCTCGGCCATCGGCATCGAGATCGGACAGCACGGCTACACTGGCTCCGGCAGAGGCAAAGATAAGCGCAGATTGAAAGGCGCCCTGCTCCTGAGTATGAATCTGCACCAGACCGTCGTCGTTTACCACCCCGATGTCGACACTGCCATCGCCATTGTAATCACCCAAAGACAGGGCACGAACGTCGCCAGCTGCGAGCTCAGTTACTCGATTAAACTGGCCACTCCCGGTCGGCTGATAAATTTCAATGCTCGAATTGTGCGCCGAGGTCTGCTGCCCTATTAGGATATCGTTGGCCACACCATCACCATCTAGGTCAGCTACCCGCACAGCGTTACTGGCGTTCTGTTGGGCACCCACAATCAATACCGTGTTGGTAAATACACTGACCGACTGATCGGCACCCCGATTCAAATAGACATAGTCGTCATCATCGCGGTTGGCAAACACTAGATCGGACCAGCCATCGCCATTGGCATCGAGCTGCGCCAGAGCAACGGATTCAGATCCACCCAACAGGTCAGCCGCAATAAAGCCGTCGGCCTGATTATTGAGATAGATCGAGTTGGCGCCATCGGCATTGGCGAAAGCCAGGTCGGCAAAGTCATCACCATTCAGATCGACCGCGATCACGGCCCGACTGTCGGCCAGACCCAGCGTCACAGGGGCGGCATATGTGCCACCGCCCTGATTGAAATAGACCTGGTTGGCACCGCTGTTAGCAAAAACCAGATCGATTAGGCCGTCACCATTCAGATCGACCGCGATCACATCATGACCGTCGGCGCTCTCGGAAAGGGACTGCACCGGGATCAGGCTATCGAAACCGCTGCTGAAGGCGAACAGTTGGTCTGCTTGGCTCGCACCATTGGCAAACACCAGCTCAGCTTGGCCATCGTCGGTCACGTCAGCGACCGCCACTGCTCGGGTATCGATACCCGATAATACCGGTGCCGAGGCCTCGGGTGCGGCGGCCTCAGCCTGAAAGACCAGGGTCGTATCGGCCCAGTCATTGCTGCTGTCCGGATCGCTCTGGGCGGCAAACAGTTCGACTTCGGCATTCACCAGGGCCGCTTGGGCACTGGTTACCGTTAAGGCTTTCGACAGCGGCTCGGAGACATCGGTAAAGTCACAACGTACCTGGTTCTCGCCGTTCAAAAAGCAATCGCTGTCCAGACTGTCAAAGCTTGCCGGGGTATCGAGAGTCACCAGAAGATAGCCGTCGGCCAGTGGCGTCGGTCCGGAATTGGTGATCTTCAACTCAAGCTTGCTTGCCATCGACAGGCCGACCAGATGTTTGTCGGCCGTCAGGCTGATGCCCAGATCGGCACTGATAACATCGAGCACGGTCAAAACGAAACGTTGCTCGGTAGTGATGTCGCCATCGTTCACTTGGACCCGGACGGTTTCTTCCGCGATATCGCCGCCCAATGGATAGCCAGTCAACAAACCGCTGCTATCGATCGACAACCAAGCGTGGTCGCTCACTACCGAATACAGCAGGTTATCGCCCTCTACATCGCTGCCGCTAAACTGGACACTGTAGTCTTCGTTGATCACCACACTGGTCACCGGGGTACCGCTTAACAGGGGAGCGTCATTGACCGGGGTTACCTGCACCTGAACAGTCACCGACGCACTGTTTAGGCTACCATCGTAAACCGAGAGACCCACGTTCAACAGCCCAGAATAGTTTGCGTCGGGATACAGGCTATTGGCCACCAATTGGTAATTGCTACCCGGTTCGACGCTCAGGGTAAAGGTCGCCGAATCCGAATCCGGATCGGTGACGGTTACATCCGTCAGGGCAAAGTCATAACTGCCATCCTCCATCAGGCTAATGGCAGCCACAGGAGCGATCACTGGCGCGTCGTTTACGGCATTGACGGTGACCGTGGCTGCATAGCTGACGCTGTCCATCTCCCCGTCATTGACCGTGACCGGCACGGTTAGGGTGCCGTTATAGTCAGCAACCGGGGTAATAGTGTTACCGCTGACGCTGTAGTTGGTACCGGCGCCCACGGTTAGTATCAGGGTAGAGCTGGTGTCATCCGGATCCGGATCGGCCAGGGTAAAATCGCTAGTGCTCAGCGTCAGGTTACCGTCCTCGTTCATCGATAAGGTCGACTGGTCGGTGATTTGCGGTTGATCATTAATGTTGTTCACCGTGAGCAACAGGTTAAAAGTCGGGCCGGTCTCTATACCATCGTGTATAGCCACCGACACCGTCAGAATGCCACTGAAGTCAGCCGCTGGGGTCACTCGGGTGCCACTGACACTGTAGTTGGCGCCAGCAGAGACGTTGAGCGTAAAGACGTCGGAGTCGTTATCCGAAATCGTGAAGTCAGTCACCCGCAGCTCATAGTTGCTGTCTTCGTCGAAGGAGACGGTCGGGCCGGCGGTGATGGTTGGCGCGTCGTTCAGTGAATCAACGTAAACCGTCAGGTTCAACACACTGCTGGCACTGCCATCGGTTACGGTTACAGGCACTGTGAGATAACCAAAATAGTTGGTGTCCGGGGTCAGTGTCATACCATTAAGCGTGTAGTGATCTCCCCCGCCCAGATTGAGGCTGAAGCTGCTCGAGTCGACATCGCTGATCGTAAAATCGTCTGCCACCAATGTAAGGGAGGTGTTTTCATCGAGGCTGTAGGCTGGAGCCGCGGATATCACCGGTGCGTCATTCATCGCATTGACGGTGACTGTAGCCGCATAGCTGACGCTGTCCATCGCACCGTCATTGACCGTGACAGGCACGGTTAGGGTGCCGTTATAATCCGCAACCGGACTAATAGTGGTGCCGCTGACGCTGAAGTTCGCGCCGTTTCCAACGGAAAGGGTAAAGCTGCTGTCATCCGGATCGACCACGGTGAAATCGCTCTTGCTTATCGTCAGGCTGCCGTCCTCGTTCAACGTTAGGGTCGACTGGCCCGTGATTTGCGGTTGGTCATTAATGTTGTTGACGGTGATCAACAGATTAAAGGTCGGGCTGACATCAGTGCCATCGGATACGGTCAATGGGACTGTTAGGTCGCCACTGAAGTCGGCCAAGGGCGTCACTCGGTTACCGCTGACACTGTAATTAGCACCGTCAACAGCATTAAGCGTAAAGCTGGTAGAGTCGTTGTCGGTCACACTAAAGTTTCCTACCTGCAGATCATAATAGCTGCCTTCGTCAATCGAGACGGTTGGGCCGGCTGTGATCGTGGGCACGTCATTTATGGACTCGACAGTCACCGTTACCGGCACTACGCCGCTGTTGGCAGTGCCATCACTAACCGTCACCGGCACCGTAAGATCGCCAAAATAGTTTTCATCTGGTGTCAGGGTTGTACCACTGACGGTGTAGTTATCACCCGCACTGAGGTTGAGGCTGAAGCTGCTCGAGTCGACATCGCTGATGCTGAAGTCGGTCACCAACAGGGTTAGGGAGGTGTCTTCATCGATGCTGTAGGCAGGTGCAGTAGAGATCACCGGCGCGTCGTTCACAGCATTGACAGTGACTGTGGCTGGAAAGTTGGCGCTGTCCACATCGCCGTCATTGACCGTCACGTTGACAGTTAGGTCGCCGTTATAGTTGGCAACCGGCGTAACAGTGTTACCGCTGACGCTGTAGTTCACGCCGCTTGCGACGGTCAGGGTAAAGCTGCTGTCATCCGGATCGACTAGGGTGAAATCGCTCGTGCTCAGCGTCAGGTTGCCGTCCTCGTTCAACGTTAGGGGCGACTGGCCCGTGATTTGCGGTTGGTCATTAATGTTGTTGACGGTGATCAACAGATTAAAGGTCGGGCTGACGTCAGTGCCATCGGATACGGTCAATGGGACTGTTAGGTCGCCACTGAAGTCGGCCAAGGGCGTCACTCGGTTGCCGCTGACACTGTAATTAGCACCGTCAACAGCATTGAGGGTAAAGCTGGTAGAGTCGTTGTCGGTCACACTAAAGTTTCCTACCTGCAGATCATAATAGCTGCCTTCGTCAATCGAGACGGTTGGGCCGGCTGTGATCGTGGGCACGTCATTTATGGACTCGACAGTCACTGTCAGGTTCAGCACGCTGCTGTTGGCACTGCCATCACTTACCGTCACCGGCACTGCAAGATCGCCAAAATAGTTAGCATCTGGGGTTAGGGTTGTGCCACTGACGGTGTAGTTATCACCCGCACTGAGGTTGAGGCTGAAGCTGCTCGAGTCGACATCGCTGATGCTGAAGTCGGTCACCAACAGGGTTAGGGAGGTGTCTTCATCGATGCTGTAGTCAGGTGCAGTAGAGATCACCGGCGCGTCATTCAACGCATTGACAGTGACTGTGGCTGGAAAACTGTCGCCGTCGATGTCGCCGTCATTGACCGTGACCGGCACGGTTAGGGTGCCGTTATAGTTGGCAACCGGCGTAATAGTGTTACCGCTGACGCTGTAGTTCATGCCGCTTGCGACGGTCAGGGTAAAGCTGCTGTCGTCCGGATCGACCAGGGTGAAATCACTCGTGTTCAGCGTCAGGCTGGTATCCTCGTCCAAGGATAGAGCCGACTGGCCGGTGATTTGCGGTTGGTCATTGACGTTGGTGACCGTGACCGAGAGGTTATAGCTGGCACTGTCATCGCTTCCGTCGTTCACCGTGACCGGCACTGTTAGGGTACCGACGAAGTCAGTAGCGGGCGTCAGGGTAGCACCGGATACACTGTAATTGCTGCCCGCGGCCACGCTGAGCGTGAAATCGGCCGGGAAGCTGTTGTCACTATCGGTCACCGTCAGATTGCTTAGCACCAGAGTGATGGCTGTTTCTTCGTCGGTACTCAAGGCGTTCTGGCCGCTAATCACCGGGATCTCATTGACTAAGGTCTCTACGCTCACCGTCTCCCAGCCAATGTCTCTGAACAGGGCAATAGTATGGGCTAAGTCGGCGTCACCGGTGTATTGCGGTTCCATCAGTTCATTGGGGGTCAGGGCGGTGTCAAAATGCGACACCGAAGAGCCGCTTTGGTAGGGGTACGGCGCATACATCTGCACCTCACCACTGTTCACACCGTTGGTTAGGTCGCCGGCCAGCGCATTCACTTCGCTGCCGCTCCAGACCAGGCCGCCGGTATCGGTCATCGAGGTCGAGATTTGTGTATTGGACAGGTCCGTCCAGGCACCCACATTCTTGTCTTTCAGGTGCAGCGAGTAGCTGTCCATTATGCCATAGGGTTTCGCACCGTTACTGCTAACCATCGACAACACACCCAAACCGTGCGCTATTTCATGCAACACCACTTCGAAGAAATCGATATCGTTACCCGGCGGGTTATGGTCGAGACCGTAATACCAGTTTGTCTGATTTAAACAGTTGTTGTTATTATCCATCGAGGCGTTAAAGCTGGCATTGATGTCGGCCTGACCTGGAGCCGCATCGGAACCGCGCAGCGCATTAAATAGCGCCACGGGATACCAGGTATTGTCGAGCATGCCATAGCTGGCTCCGCCGGCACTAAGATAGTAAGTGGCATTGGGCCCGGCCGAACCCAATGTGCCCGAATATGCATTACAAGAGAGACCTGTAAAGGCCGCATCAATCACGATCGGGACCGCGCTGACAATCGTATCGGCCCAGATCTGCGCAGCGGCATTAAAGACCGTCTCTCGGGATTGACCGATGGTGCCAGTGAAGCCCTCATTCAGGTTTAGGACGATGGTCGAACCGGAGCCGGTGATCGTCCCTGCCTGAGCGGTTAAGGCGAGCAGGGTGCTAGCGAATAGCGCGCCAAGCTTAAGGCTCCACGATGAGCTTTTACGCGCTTTGGACATGGCATTGTGCTTCTGTAGTAGCGGACTGTTATTAAAACTCATGGATGGTCACCTTACCGTCGGGCTCGATAATCGCGACGGGTACAATTTGGTGGATGCCGAGCAGGCTGGCTCGAAAAACAGTAGGGCTGACTTGCTCGACGACCAGATCGCTATTGTCACGCGAGGCCAAGGAGCGAATTTCGATTTGGGTTTCGAGGGGCAGGGTATCGAAGGCCGATGGCGTCTCTGCCGCGGGCGTTAGCACCGGGGCTGGACTGGCCGAGGCCGTTGCGGGCGCTTTAAAGCTGGCCTGGGACGCTTGCGCTGGCACGACGGCCTGGACAGGAACGTTCGATTGCGGGGACTCGTTCGCACTGACTGGCTGCGCTACAGCATCCGTTGCTTGGTTGCCCGGGCGGAAAAACACCCCGAAGCCAACTGCTAAAACCACCAGTCCAATAACCAGCCCTTGTTTATATCCTGCCATTGTCGATACCGCCAAATCCTAATATAAAATCACCTTAGCAACCTGGTTTAGGCTCTGATACGGGCCCTGACAAATGGCCACAATTTGAGGAGGTGCGTCACAAAGCCGGCGGTTAACGGTGCTCTAAAGGGTAAAAGGAGGCGATATTGGCCGTCATTAATATGGCATTCAATTTGACCACCTACTTGCGTCAAATTTCCAGCGTCATTTTATGGCTGCGCGCCTTTTTGCCCCATATCGTCAATTAGACTGTCGATCATTCGATCAAACAGGGGATCGGCTGCGATGGGTCGAAACTGATCGTTGAGTAAGGACATGGCCAAGCCGATGGCCGAGCGCTCCGCGATCTTGTTGCCTTGGTAGTCAGTGAAGACAAACTTACTGCCGGCACCGACTATAAAGGAAAGACAGCCGCGCTCGATCGAGCCATGACTCAGTTCGATTTCAAACCATTGATCAAGGGTTAGCGATTCGACCTGCTCCATATAATAGCTGAGGTCGGCACTCTTCATCTGGGCCACCGGTTCATCGATTGGCAATTGCAGCGGCTGATCCATCAGCGCTGTCGCAATCTCGGCCTGGCCTTCGAAGCGGTCGAGTTTTTCCTGTGCCGTCCAGATATGTTCATCGACCCGTTTGGCGTATAGGCCATGGTGGTTTTCAATTTCGGCGATCACCGTGTCGAGTTCCAGCTCACTGACGCCAGCATTGCGCAGCCCACTGCGCACTCCCTCGAGCAATTTAGGCACCACCAACTTAAAACGCGCTGCGTGGCTAAACTGAACACTGGGCTGCAGCGTCCATACCAGCTCCCGTGCGATCCGAGCGCTGGTATGCCAGGCTTTGCTAGCCCCCTGCTTATGATAAATGGTCTGCATCAGCTCGCACCACTGGTCATTCAACAAAGCATGGAGCGCAGCGGGCAGCTGTTCATTGGCCAACAATGCATTCATAAAGAGCCGCGCTCGGTCCTGATTTTGGTGCTCCGCATAGGCTTGATCTTCTGCGGCCTTTAAGGCAATGATTTGGGCCGCCTGCCCTTCGTCGTAGATCCGACTCAGCTCGGTAAACTCATCGAGCAGCTGATCGAAGATGATCAGGTCGTTGTCGAATTCATGATTCAGCCGAATGACTATCTTTTCCATGCCATCGAGTAAGGTGTCATTTGCGATATTGGCGTCGGGCCGCCAACCGTTGGCCGATCGCGCCATGCGGTTTAATAGCAGCCGAGCACTGTGTTCGGTATTGGTAAAAAAGTCCTTATTCAACAAGGCGACCTTAATGATCGGTATCTGCATGCGTGCCAACAGCTGTTTCATATGGGCCGATAACTTATGGTCATCGAGGATGTATTCAAACAGCAGGGCGACCAAGGACACGGTACCGGCTTCCTGCGTGCCCTGGGCTTGGGCGGTCACCTTGGAGGCCTGATCGGCGGTCCATTGTTTTAATTCATCGAGTCGATGACCGCTGGGTGCGGCATGCGTCTGGCTCTGTGCTAGGGTGCTGAGCATTTGCTGCAGCAGTCCGGCATCGACCAGCACGCCACCCGGCTCTGCGCCAAAACCGGCCGCCATACTGGTGCTCGATGCTGGACCGGCTCGATCCTGACCACCAGCGCTCGGCCTGTAGCCGGCTTGACTGGCCAGGGTAGCACTGAGTTGTTCTATGAGCTGCGCAGGGTTAGCTGATGCTTTGCCACTGTGCGCTGGAATTAGCTTGAATTCTGGCAGCACGCCCTCTGCCACCAACCAGTCATTGGATGACTCATAGAACTCAATGAGTCGTGGGATCGCCAATTCATCAAACAGACGAAATAGCATCAGGGTCGTTTTAATAGGTGCGGACAGGCGGCCCAACTCGGTAAACACCAGATCGCCCAAGGCTTTAGGGTGAAAGGGGGTACCGGCATCGACCAGCCTGCCATTCGAGGTCAACACGACCATCCGCTCATGAAACGCCAGCCAATGATCGCCGGCCCGGTCCAAGGTGCGGTTGGCAAAGCTGTCAGTCGCCAGCGTCTGCTCCAGAACGCTATCATCCATTAAACTGAAGGCACCAATATTGGCCGTTGCCTCGCGCTGCTCAACCAGGCCACCCCTTGGGGCCTTTAGGTCGGCGCGCAACCAACGCTCGATCTCAACCCGAATGGATTCCGCAATGGGGCCCTTTTGCAGTCGTAAAGCCCGCAATTGGTCAAAATAGTCATTGGCTTCGAAGCCACTTTTGCTTTTCTCGGCCAAGCGAAACAGAAAGTCATCGGCGCCACTAAAAAAGGCCTCGAGCAGGACAGGCATCAGGGCGCTAAAACGTTTAGACAGCGCACCCAGACGCACGCCATCGGGATGGCGGCCATTGGTTTGACGATGCGTCTCAAGACGAAGAACACTAGCACTGCACATAATAAACGGCTCCATAAAGTCTACTAAAATAGTTTAGGGGCTTACGGCAGGAAACTATATGGAATCCAAATGTTTTCTTTCAGGATGAGCACTGGTTCAAATTTTTTAGACCCCGTCGTCATAAACATGGTCGAATTCTGCCGTTTTTTTGACCTAATCAGCAGAAAACTGGTCTTTAGGGCGTTTTTTGGCGTATTAAATCTCTTATGGCCCGCCAAATCGTCATTAGACCGCCGTTCAATCTCAACCGATTCGCCTCCGGTGACTCATTATCAAAACGAACAGTGTCGAATGACGATCCGCTGCTATAATCACATTCACTTCAATTTGAACAGGCTTACCTCACCCGTTATGGAAGCGCTCCTAATCTTTATTCTGATGATCACCTTAACTGGCTGGCTGCTGAGTAATCGCCTGCTGCATAAGGAGCGAGCCTTAACAAACCGGCTAACCACTCGACGCGATCTATTGCACAAGGCAATCAGCGCGTCGCATGCTGGGGTGTTTTACTATAATCCTAAAAGTAATCGCACTGTCTGGGACGAGAACACACTGCGCATATTTGGCCTCAGTGGACCGGAACGAGATATTCCACCCGGTACTTGGGAGGGTCTTATTCACCCGGAAGATCGCATTGCCGCGGTCAACCAGGTCGGTCACCAACCCGACTTTGTCGGCAATCTGTTCAACCATACCTACCGTATCGTGCGTCCTGATGGCAGCATCAGATGGATCGAAGCGACCGCTTACGTCCTGCGCGATGAGGCCAATCACCTGCTCGAAATAGCCGGCTTCCATTTTGATATCACTAAACAGCAGTTGTCTGAAGAAACCTTGCGCTCTTCAGAATCCAAGGCGGTGATGGCCACCGTGGCCAAGACACAGTTCTTGGCCAATATGAGTCATGAAATTCGCACGCCAATGAATGCCATCGTAGGTATGATCGAGCTCTTGCAGTCGGAGAACCTCAGTGCGGAACAGCAACGCTATCTGCAGACGTTGCAACACAGCAGCGATGTACTGTTGCGCATCATCAACGATATATTGGATGTCAGTAAGATAGAAGCCGGTAAGTTACAGCTCGAGCACCTACCTTTTAACCTGCGCGAAATATTCAGTCAGTGTTTGGCCATCTATACCCAGGCCAGCGACAGCAAAGATATTTTGTTGACCGGCTGGATTGACCCACTGATACCCGAAACGCTGATGGGCGATTCGACCCGGCTGCAGCAGGTCATCATGAATCTGCTCAGCAATGCATTTAAATTCACCCAGGCTGGACATATTCTACTACGGCTCACCCTAAAGGGATCGGGCACCTTGAATTTCACTGTTGCTGATTCCGGAATCGGCATCGCACCGGACACCCAGGCGATACTCTTTGGCCGTTTCACCCAGGCCGATGATTCCACCAGTCGTAAGTTCGGCGGTTCCGGCCTGGGCCTGACCATTGCCAAAAATATCGTCAACCTGTGGGGCGGTGATCTCACCGTCTACAGCGCCTTAGGCGCGGGAGCCACCTTTTCTTTTACCCTACCGTTTCACCTTACACCCCGGTCCGCGGTGTCCTATGGCGGCAAGGTATTGCTCTGTACCCGATACGAGACCCTGGCCAAGTTGTGGCGCGAAGACGTATATGCGCCGCCGATGGAGTGGGTCGATTCTGTCGCGCAATTTGACCGGATCATAGCCAATACCGACTTTACCGCCATCATAGTGGAACATCGGTTTCCCGGCTGCCATGGCCGGGATCTGATCCAGCGCGCCAAAAAAGCCCAACCGGCGCTCCATGCAACCCTGATTGGCTTTGAGAAGTATGTCTATGAAGAGCAGTTTCATCGCAACATTGATAAATATTGTGCGCGACCTTTCTTTATCAACCAGCTGTGGGATGCCGATTTTATTAAGATGGCCGAGGAACAACCGGCAGACTTAACGCCAAAATGGCCCAATTTCGCGCACCTGCGTGTTCTCTGCGTCGATGACACGCCCAGCAACCTGTTGGTGCTGAGCGGGCTGTTGAAGCGTTTTCAGATTTCTGCCGCCACCGCCGACAGCGGGCTGAAGGCGATCAGTCGATGCCAGACGGAAACCTTTGACCTAATCCTAATGGACTACGAGATGCCGGATATGGACGGGCCCGACACGACGCGGGTCATTCTTAAGCTAGCACACCTAGTCGCGACACCACCTCTGATTATTGCCTTATCGGCTCATGTCGGCAGTTATTTTGAGGAGCATGCCTACGCCTCCGGGATGCGCGCCTATCTGGCCAAACCGACCCGAATCAGCGCCTTGCAGACGCTGCTGGAAGAATATTTTCCACTTAGTTAGGAAGGCTGCCCGAGCTAAAACCGAAACGCCAAGGCTAATTGGTAGCCACCGCGCACCGGTAACAGGGCCACGCTGAGTTCGTCCCGGTCCGGCACCAGCCACTGGTTAAAACCGATGGCGATGGCCGCGCCGGCGGTCACGTCCCACCAGTCATGCTGCTCGGCCTGTACTCGACTGTAGCCAACAAAGCTGGCGGCCAAATAGGCCGGAAGGCCGACATCCCAGCCGTATCGTTTGGCCAGGAAAGCTGCCCCCGAAAAGGCCGAACTGGTATGGCCGCTGGGAAAGCTTAGGGTATTGCGGCCATTGGGCCGTTCTTTTTTGACGGTGTTTTTTAACAGATGGGTCAGGGCAAAGGTCGACCCGTAGGACAGCAACAGGGCCTTCCGCGCGGCAGGATCGTGCTCCGCAAAGGTCGCCGTAAGCGCGGTTAACGGCAGCGCTATCTGCAAGACATCACCGGCCGTCTCGATAGGGTCTTGCGCCACGACCCAGGGTGCCGTCAGTACCAGACCGATACACCAAATTAACTGTTTAACATGTGTCATAGAAGGGCTATTCCTTGAGTCGGTCGGTTTGCTTGGCAGCTTAACAGTCTGCATCATCACGACCCCGATTGATTTGGAGTTTATTTTCCAATTTTAGACGCTCACTTTTTTTAATCAGCACGTAGAGAGCACCAACGCCACCCTGATGCTTTTGCGCGCTGTGAAAAGCTATGACTTCCGGTATCTGCTTCAGCCAGGTGTTGACGCACGATTTCAAAAACGCCTTGGGCTCGCTCAACTCGCCTTTGCCATGCAGTATAATGGCACTGCGGATATCATAGCGCTGACAATCGTGGATAAAGCGATAGACGGCTTCTCGTGCCTCATGCATTTTTTTGCGATGCAGATCCAGTCTGGCATCGATCGGGTATTGACCGCGCTTGAGATTGCGAAAAACCCCGAGCGAGACCCCATCGCTGCGATACTCCAGGCTATCCAATGGCTGCACCAGATCGATAATCTGATCGCTTAAATGATTGGTGGATTTTTGTTCCACCGTTACCGCCATCTGCCGTCGGTGCTGGAGCGTCGGCTGCGCCACCTTGCCGGCAACACGATCCACTTTGCGAATGCCCTTGAGCGGCGTAACACCTGTCATCTCGTGCCGAAAAGCGGCCAAATCGTCGTCGTCTATCATAGATCACCCTTATTGGCCGTCGATCTTAGCGAATTCTGATAGGCACAACCAGCCATAAAGGTTTACCCTTGCGCCACGCTCTAGCGCCGGTGCGGTGATATGGGCACTACAGATCCAGCCCCAGCGCAGAGCATCGGCAGTTCCATCGGCCCAGCCCGGTCGTCGCCGTGCGGTGTAAACATGCAGTAAAAGCCTTGGCCAAGCGCTTGGGAAATACCAAAACTGCACCTAATTAGATGCTTTATTCTACTTTCGAGGTTCCACTATGAGCACACACAGCATTTTGCTGATCGACGATGATAGAGATCTGGCAGAGTTGCTGGGCGAGTATCTGTCAGCTGAAGGATATCGACTCGAAGCGGCCTATACCGGCGAAGACGGTATCGAAGAGATAGCTAACCATCATTTTGACTTGGTCCTGCTCGATGTCATGATGCCCGGCATCGACGGCTTTGAGACCTTGAAGCGCATTCGGCAAACCTCGATCGTGCCGGTGCTGATGCTGACCGCCAAAGGCGAAGAAACGGATCGTATCCTCGGCCTGGAAATGGGTGCCGACGACTACCTGGCCAAACCCTATAGCCATCGCGAATTGCTCGCCCGCATCAAGGCCCTGCTGCGGCGTATTGAACTGGACCGCAGCCAACAGAATGATGACAGCGGCATCATGGCCTGTCACGGTGTTGAGCTCAACTTCGATACCTATCGAGTCTATTGCGACGGTGAACATATACCGATGACCACCAGCGAGTTTAAGGTGCTGCGCGTACTGATGACGCGCGCCGGCAAGGCGGTGCCCAAAGAAGATCTCTACCTCGAAGTATTGGGTCGGGAAATCATGGCCTACGACCGGTCCATCGACATGCATGTCAGTAATGTCCGGCGCAAGCTCGGCGGCACCTCCGAGCAGTCCAAAATCCAGACCATTCGCGGTATTGGTTATATGTTTGTCGATCCCAACCAATAATCAACCCCCTGGCCAACGGCCCACCGCTGCGGTGGGTCGCACCCGCCGCACGCTGATTTAGACGTCGCTTACCCAAGAGTAGTGTTCATGCAGTTAGGCAAACTCAACCCCCTGGGGTCGGTTTTTGGCAAGATCTGGATCAGCTTCTGGTTGTCATTGATCCTGATCGTTATAGCGGCCTATTTTGTCTCCTTTCAGGCCGCCAAGCAGTATCAGGTCGCACCACCGGCCCCGCGCCATATCGCGACTCTCAGTAACATCGTATTTCCGGATCTGGGCTTTGCCGGTACCGACCCGATTCGCTTGGCGTCGATCCTGACCAACTACAACGAGAACGCCCGCTTTCAGCTTTACTTGGTCGACGACGCCTATCGCATGCTGGGCAGCCCACAGCCGCCCAAGCGCATTCTGGTGATGCTCTCGGAAATGATGGAACAGGAAGGCATGCAGGTTGGCCAGTGGCGTAATGAAGCCTGGTTAGGGCCCATTCCGATCACCGTCAATGATGTCAACTACCGCCTATTCCTGCGCGGTGTGCCGTCCCTGCCGCCGGCGAACCTGCCGTTCTGGCTGGAAAGCCAATGGATGCAATTGGCCTTGGCGCTGACCATTTCGGGCCTGATGAGCCTTTTACTGACCTGGTCCCTAGTGCGTCCGATCGAAAAATTGCGCCAAACGGTGCGCGCCCTGGCGCGCGGCACCCTGAACGCGCGCGCCGGCTCCAGCGTTAGCCGTCGCTCGGACGAGATCGGAGAGTTGGGCCGGGATTTTGACGACATGGCGACCCGGATCGAAGATCTGGTGTCTGCCCAACAGCGCTTGTTGAGTAACGTCAGCCACGAATTGCGCTCGCCCCTGACCCGGCTCCAAGTAGCCATGGGTATCGTACGGCAAAAGGCACCTGAAGGTCTGGACCGGGCACTCGATCGCATTGAGCGGGAAAGTGACCGGCTCGAAAATATGATCGCACAGATTCTTAAATTGAGTCGTTTTGAAAACGATATGCAGCGCGTAGAATGGCGGCCCATTGAGCTCGATGACATAGTGCGCAAGGTGGTTGAGGATGCCCGTTTCGAGGCCGAACCCCGTCAAATCAAGATATTGGATCAGATTGACGGCCCGCTGCAGATGGCCGGCGATGCCCAACTGTTGCACAGCACACTCGATAATGTGGTGCGCAATGCCCTGCGTTTCTCGCCCACGGACGGCACCATTAGGGTTGCCCTGACTCAGAGCCCGAGCCAGGTGACCCTGACCATCAGTGATGAAGGCCCAGGTGTCCCGGAAGACAAGCTGGCCCGTCTGTTCGACCCCTTTTACCGCCTCGACCAAACCAATCCGGGGGCCGGGCTGGGTTTGAATATTGCGCTACAGGCGGTCCAGTTACACGAAGGCAAGATACAGGCAGTGAACAACCAACCCCATGGTTTGACGGTGATTATCGACATTCCCAAGATGGCCAGCCAGCGCGGCAGAGCCCGCTAAGGCGCGGCCGCACCACTCAACACTAGGACGGATCCGATGACCCCGGCCATTGATTACTTACGCCACCACAAGATCCCCTTCACCCTGCACGAATATCAGCTCGAGCACAGCAGTGACAACTACGGTCAAGATGTCGCCGATGCCTTAGGGGTGCCGCATCATCGGCTGTTCAAGACCCTATTGATCGCTTTAAATGGCAATCCCAAGACGCTCGCCGCCTGCCTGGTACCGGTCGCGGGCAGCCTCAATCTAAAATTGGCCGCCAAGGCACTCGGCGCCAAGAAGGCCGAAATGGCTGATATCGCCAGCGCCGAAAAAAGCAGCGGTTATGTGGTCGGTGGCATCAGCCCCTTTGGCCAGAAAAGGCCTTTGCCGACCGTGCTCGATAGCGCCGCGCTGGCGCTGTCGACCCTATTCGCCAGCGGTGGCCGACGCGGTTTCCAGGTTGAGATTGAGCCGACCCATTTGGTTCGGGCCTTAGGCGCCATTATCGCCGATATTGGTGGTTAAACCCGGGAATAATACCAGGATTGATGCATTTTTTTCATTAAAACCCCTGCTAAGTTGAGCAATGACCATCACCTGCTAAGGTGTTATGAGTCACCTCTCGGAGCATGGTCAATATGAAAAAAATTTTCTCACTGGTTCTCTGTCTGGCTCTAGCCGGTCTGAGCCAGGCGGCAACACCGTCACCCGTCGGACAGTGGCAGACCTTCGATGATGAGACCGGTGCCGCGAAAAGTCAGGTCACCCTCTGGCTCAAAAACGGTGAACTGCTCGGCCGGATCGATACCCTGCTGAATCCCGAGGAGCCGAATCCAATCTGCGACGAATGCAAGGGCGCGCGCAAAAACCAACGGATTGAGGGCATGACCTTTGTCTGGGGCCTGACCGAAAATGGCACACAATGGGACGGGGGGATCATACTCGACCCGAGCAATGGCAAAGAATACAAGGCTCGCTTGCGCCTCACCGATCAGGGCGAGCGCTTAGAAGTACGTGGTTTCATTGGCTTTGCCCTGCTCGGTCGCACCCAAACCTGGCAACGCCTGCCCTAGGCCAAGCCTGCTAGCGTTAAAAAAAACCAGCTCTTGCTGGTTTTTTTATTGGCCTAAGACCGGTATCAATAGAACTCGCCGGAACCGGCCGGGGTGTTGATAACGGTCAGGGTTTTAATGCCCTCATGGGTCGCCAACAACAGGACATCGGCGCAACGCTGGGCAAACAAACCGTTAGTGACCACACCGACGATGTTGTTGAGTTTGTTTTCCATTTCCTTGGCATTGCTGATACTGAGACCGTGCACATCGAGAATAATGTTGCCATTATCGGTCAGCATACCTGCGCGATAAACCGGCTGACCGCCCAAGGCCACTATCGCCCGAGCCACCGAACTGCGTGCCATCGGTAATACCTCGACCGGCAGGGGGAAGGCGCCCAGCGTCTCGACCGCTTTCGATTCGTCAACGATACAGACAAACATCTTCGCCACAGACGCGACCACTTTTTCACGCGTCAGGGCCCCGCCGCCGCCCTTAATCAGCTCCAACTGTCGGTTGGCTTCGTCGGCCCCATCGACATAGACCGCCAATTGGCTCACCTCGTTGAGATCGAAGACCTCGATACCGTGACCGCGCAGCCGCTCGGCCGTGGCTTCACTACTGGCCACTGCACCCTTAAAATCGTCTTTCAGGGCCGCCAGTGCGTCGATAAAGAAGTTTGCGGTCGAACCGGTACCGACACCAATGATCGCATCGGGACGCAGCTCAGGTTTAATGTACTTGAGCGCGGCCAGCGCTACCTGTTGCTTTAGTTGGTCTTGGCTCATAATTCAGTCCTAATGGCAGTTGGCTCTATTATAGGGGGCATTGGGTTGTTACGCAGCCTGTTGGAGCGGTCTTTTTTGTGGCAGGCGCAAATTGACGTCAAAAGACCCCGCAAAGTCCGTTGGTGGGGCTTGGGGTTGAGGGTGCTTTCGCCGTACACTAGCACCAACCATTCTCCGACCGCCCATCGTGACAAGGATCATTCATGTTAGAGCATTACGTTAAGAAAATTCTGAACGCCAAGGTTTATGCAGCGGCCATCGAAACGCCACTGGATGTTGCGACATCATTGAGCCGTCGACTGGGCAATCAGATTTTAATTAAACGTGAAGATCTGCAGCCGGTGTTTTCCTTTAAAATTCGCGGTGCCTACAACATCATGGCTCAGCTCAGTGAGGCGCAGCGCGCTGCCGGGGTTATTTGCGCATCCGCCGGCAACCATGCCCAGGGTGTTGCGCAGGCGGCTAGATTGATGGGCGTCAAGGCAACCATCGTAATGCCAGTCACGACACCCGAGATCAAGGTCTCCTCGGTGCGCGCGCGCGGCGGCAAGGTCATACTGCACGGCGATTCGTTCGAGCAGGCCCTGCTGTTTGCCACCAATTTGCAAAACGAAAAGGGCTACACCTTCGTACACCCTTACGACGACCCCAACGGCATCGCCGGCCAGGGCACCATCGCCCGAGAGATACTGCACCAGTATGGCCGCGGGGAAATCGACGCGATCTTTATTCCCGTCGGCGGCGGCGGGCTGGCAGCGGGCATCACCGCCTATATCAAATACCTGCGGCCCGAAATCCGTGTTGTCGCCGTCGAGTATGAAGAGAGTGCGTCCTTAGCATCCGCCATGAAGGCCGGTAAGCGCACTACCCTCAAAGAGGTCGGTCTGTTTGCCGATGGTATCGCCGTGGCCCAGATCGGCAAGGAAACCTTTAAGGTGCTTAAGGATCATGTCGATGAGGTGATCACCGTTTCAGCCGATGAAATCTGTGCCGCCATCAAGGATATCTTCGATGATACCCGGTCGGTCGCCGAGCCGGCTGGGGCCGCGAGCGTGGCCGGTATGAAAAAATATGTCGCACGCGAGGGCTGTACCGGCAAAACCCTGGTGACCATTTGCTCAGGCGCTAATATGAATTTTGACCGGCTGCGCTATGTCGCCGAGCGCTCCGAGGTGGGTGAACATCGCGAGGCCATCTTTGCCGTCACCATCCCCGAGAAAACCGGCAGTTTTAAACGTTTTATCAGCCACATCGGCAAACGCTCGGTGACCGAATTTAACTATCGCTACAACAACGAACGTGAAGCGCAAATTTTTGTCGGTCTGAAAATCAACAGCGACGCCGAGCGCATTGAGCTCTTGGCCAGCCTAGTTGACGACGGCTACAGCGTGCTCGATCTCACCCAGAACGAAGTCGCCAAAGGTCACGTCCGCCATATGGTTGGCGGCCACGCGCCACTGGCGACCAATGAACGGCTGTATCGCTTTGAATTTCCAGAACGGCCCGGCGCCCTGTTAAAGTTTTTAAGTGCATTGGGCGGCCATTGGAACATCAGTCTGTTCCATTATCGCAACCATGGGGCCGCCTATGGCCGCGTGTTGGCCGGGATACAGGTGCCCAAAGCGGATCTAAAAGCCTTCCGACTGAAGCTTGATGAACTCGGTTACCGCTATTGGGACGAATCGGACAATCCTGTTTACGCAGCTTTTTTAGGCTGACGCTAAACGCCAGAGTCTCCGGCTGGCGGGCACCGCGGGTCGACGGCTGACCCAGTAGATAGACCCAAGTGAGCATACGCTTGGATCTATCTCACTTTTCTTTGTATCTTTTTTGCACACTTGCGGTACAATCCGCGCCCTTAATATTCAGTGGAACCAATACAGTGATAGACAATCTGCGTAATATCGCCATCATTGCTCACGTTGACCATGGCAAAACAACTCTGGTCGACAAGCTCTTACAGCAATCCGGCACCTTGAGTCGTAAAGACCTGAATTCTGAGCGAATAATGGACTCGAATGACCAGGAGCGTGAACGCGGTATTACCATCTTGGCGAAAAACACCGCTATCCGCTGGAAAGACTTCCGTATCAACATCGTTGATACCCCCGGCCACGCCGATTTCGGCGGTGAAGTAGAGCGCGTTCTGTCGATGGTTGACTCCGTTTTATTGCTGGTCGATGCCGTTGATGGGCCGATGCCGCAAACCCGCTTTGTGACTTCGAAAGCCTTTGCCCAGGGCCTTAAGCCAATTGTTGTTATCAACAAGGTCGACCGTCCCGGTGCTCGTCCAGATTGGGTACTCGATCAGGTCTTTGAACTGTTTGACCGTCTCGACGCCACCGAAGAACAGCTCGACTTCCCGGTCATCTATGCGTCGGCCCTGAATGGCGTTGCCGGCTTGTCAGCCGATGACCTGGCTGACGACATGGAACCCCTGTTTAAAATGATCACCGAAGTCGTACCGGCCCCGGCCGTCGATTTAGAAGGTGGTTTCCAGATGCAGATCTCGGCGCTGGATTACAACAGCTATGTCGGCGTTATCGGCGTGGGTCGTGTAACGCGCGGTTCCGTTAAGCCCAATGCTCAGGTTGTGATCATCGATGACGACGGCAAAACCCGTAAAGGCAAGGTCTTACAGGTTATGGGTTATCATGGCCTGGATCGCGTCGATATCGAACAGGCTAACGCCGGTGACATCGTCTGTATTACCGGTATTGAAGGTCTGGGCATTTCCGATACAGTGTGCAGTCCGAACCAGGTTGAAGCTCGACCGCCCTTGTCTATCGATGAGCCGACCGTGAGCATGACCTTCCAGGTGAACGATTCACCGTTCGCCGGTAAAGAAGGTAAGTTCATTACCACCCGTAACATCAAGGATCGTTTGGAACAGGAACTGATCCATAACGTCGCATTGCGCGTTACACCGGGTGAAACCCCGGACAAGTTCCGCGTATCGGGCCGGGGTGAATTACACCTGTCGGTGCTGATCGAATCCATGCGTCGTGAAGGCTACGAGCTGGGTGTTTCTCGTCCGGAAGTGGTACAGCGTATCGTTGATGGCAAGGTGCACGAACCCTATGAAATCGTGGTAATCGATGTTGAAGAAGGTCACCAGGGTGCCATTATGGAAGAGCTCGGCTTGCGAAAAGCGGAACTGACCAATATGGAACCCGATGGCAAAGGCCGCACCAAACTGGAATTCATGACCCCGTCACGTGGCCTAATCGGCTTCCGAGGCCTGTTTATGACCCTGACCAGCGGCTCAGGTATCATGACCAGCATCTTTGACCATTACGGACCGGTCAAGGATGGCGACGTCGCCAGCCGTAAAAATGGTGTATTGGTCTCCATGGTAAAGGGTAAGACCTTGGCTTATGGACTGTTCCCATTGCAGGATCGCGGTCGTCTCTTTATGGGCCATGGTGTTGAAGTGTATGAAGGCCAAATCATCGGTATTCATTCGCGCAACAACGATCTAGTGGTTAACCCGACTAAGGGTAAGCAGCTGACCAACGTGCGTTCGTCCGGTACCGATGACTCCTTGGCTTTGTCACCGCATATCAAGCAGACCTTGGAACAGGCCCTGGAATTCATCGAAGATGATGAATTGGTTGAAGTGACGCCGTTAAGCATTCGTGTGCGTAAGAAGTTTTTGACTGAAAACGAACGCAAGCGTACCAGTCGCAAGTAGGTTTACTGACTCGCAGCCGGTCCAACCGGCTGCAGCCTGAGCGCTATAAGCAGACACAAAAAAGCGGGCCCGCGGCCCGCTTTTTTTATGCTTCGATCATTAGCAGCCAAGCCCTCTCGCTGCACCACTGCTGCGAAAACTCCTTCACAACTTTTCCACAACTTACCCACCACTTACCCACAGCTTAGCCATAACTTACCCATAACTTACCCATAACTACGAATGACTCGGCAAGACACCCAGGGACGTTAGCGGCACACCGGCCTTCTGCAGGGCCAACTGCAGCGTCGAACGAATAACTTTGGGATCATCCAGGCTCAGTAAGCCATTGGAGACGGTCTCCGCCCAGCCGGAATCGATCTGGCGGAGCACCGATTTGACGCGCAACAGATTGGCACTGCTCATCGACAGGCTGCGGTAACCCAAACCTACCAGGGCCACGGCACCCAAGGGATCACCGGCCAATTCACCGCAGACGCTGACCGGCATATTGGCGGCATTGCCTTCGGTGACAATGATCTTCAGGGCTTTCAGGACCGCCGGATGCATGCTGTCGTATATGCCTGCAACCCGGGGGTTATTCCGATCGACGGCGAGAATATATTGGGTCAAGTCGTTGCTGCCGACCGATAGAAAGTCGACCAAGGTCATAAATTCTTTGACCAGGTACACGGCCGAGGGCACTTCGATCATTACGCCGACCAACGGCGTCTTAACACGCACGCCCTCATCATTGAGTTCGTACACCGCCCGATGGATCAAGGCCAAGGATTCCTCTACCTCACCGATGCTGGTCACCATGGGCAACATGATGCGCAGATTATTGAGGTTCAGACTGGCCCGCAACATGGCGCGCACCTGTACTATGAAGATCTCTGGATGATCGAGCGTAACACGCAGCCCGCGCCAACCGAGAAAGGGGTTATCTTCCTTGATGGGAAAATAGTCGAGGCTTTTATCACCGCCTATATCCAGGGTTCTCATGGTCACGGGCCGGGGATGAAAGGCTTCCAGTTGCGAGCGATAGATCTTCGCCTGTTCTTCTTCGCTGGGAAAACGCCCGAGCATCATAAAGGGAATTTCGGTCCGGAATAGACCGACGCCATCGGCGCCACTCTCCTGAGAACGGATGATATCGGTCTGCAAACCGGTGTTCACCAGGAGGTCAATGGACACACCATCGGTGGTTTCGCCGGGCAGGTCGGTGAGGGCCTCGAGCCCTGAAACGCGCACCTTTTCATCGCGTAACAGTTCTTCAAAGTAGGCGCGGCGTTCAACCGACAGCTGAAAATAGACATGGCCGCGATAACCGTCGACCACCAGCTCCTTGCCATCGAGCTCTTGCCAAGGAATGTCCTGGGCGCCGAGCACGGTGGGAATATCGAGTGCCCGCGCCAGAATCGCCAGGTGGGAGTTGGCCGAACCCTGGGTGCAGACGATGGCGGCGACATTACCCGGGGGTAACAGGCCAAAGACCGTGGCAGAAATTTCCTCGCCCAACAGAATGCTGCCCATCGGGATGCTGCGATCGGCCTGTTCTTCGACTAAGCGCGACAGGATGCGTTGGCCCAGGTCACGCATATCCGATGCCCGCTCGCGCAGATAACCATCTTCCATCGCCTCAAAATGCTGCACATAACCGCGCATGGTATCCGCCAGCGCGCTGTGGGCCGACTCGCTCAGCTTGATTTTTTCTCGTACCGCACCGGCCACGGCCTGGTCATCGATAATACCGGCGTAGACATCGAACAGGGCCAATTCTTCCGGGCGTAGCTCGCTTTGCAGGCGGTCTCGACTGTCGGCCAGTTCTTTTTGCACCGCAGCGATGGCCTTATCAAAGCGCCGTAGTTCAGCCGGAATATCATTTGATGTGGAGTAGCGAATACTGTCCAAGGTGATCGCCGGCATGACCACATGAGCGCGCCCGATGGCCACACCCGAAGCACAGGCCACGCCGCTGAAGCGAATATCGTTTTGCGCCTGGCCGCCGAGCATATCCATACCAGACAAGGTACCGGTCGCCTCGGCATGGGCGATAATGCCCGCAAGCTGCGCCGATAAGGTCACTAGAAAGGCTTCTTCTTCATCACTGAAGCGCTTTATCAGCCCGCGTTGGACCGACAATATGCCGAGTAACCGACGGTTGTGAATAATCGGTACGGCCAAGAGGCCGTGAAATTGATCTTCGCCAATGGCGGGCACATGATAATAGTTTGGATGCAGCGCCGAGTCGGCCAAATTCAGGGGCTCTTCGCGCTTGCCGACCAGGCCAATCATGCCTTCATTTTTGCTCAGACTGACCTTGCCAATGCCGGCCGCGCTTAAGCCTTCGGTCGCCATAAGCACATAGCGATCGACGTTCGGGTCCCATAGAAATACCGAACAGGCATCGACCTTCATGCCGAGGCCGACCATGCTCACCAGCCGGCCCAGTGCCAATTTCAGATCTCGCGCTCCGGTGACCGCTTCGACCACCTTGCGCAGCAAATTCAGTAAATCAGCCATAGGCAACCTGAGGTCGATGGATGCGCGGCGCCAGCTCGGTTAGAGCTTGGCGATAGACATCACGTTTAAAGGAAACCACCTTCGAGAGCGGATACCAATAGGACACCCAACTCCAGCCGTCAAATTCCGGATCTTCGCTGCGGTTAAAGGCTATACGGCTGTCATCAGACATCATCCGCAGCATAAACCACTTTTGTTTCTGGCCGACACAGATCGGCAGGGTGTTGTGGCGGATCATGCGCTTGGGCAGTCGATAGCGCAGCCAGCCGCGCGTGCAGGCGAGAATGGTCACATCGGTCGCCTCTAGACCAATTTCCTCATGCAGCTCGCGATAGAGGGCTTCGACCGGCGTTTCGTGCTGGCGTATACCACCCTGTGGAAACTGCCAGGCATCTTGACCGATACGGCGCGCCCACAACACCTGACCGGCGGTGTTGGTGAGAATTATGCCGACATTCGGTCGGTAGCCGTCTGAATCAATCATTTTTTTATTCCATTAATCGCCATTCATCTAGGGGGTCAGAAGTCGATATAAATTCGAATCGATGCTTGCCATTGTTCCACAAGCGCAGTGAAAGCGCCAATCGGAGAATGTTAGCTGGGACTTTGGCATGGCAGGTGTTTCGCGCTAGAATCCCCCTCCACATACCGCTGCCCAGGATATACCTGTGACCCTCGCCATCTTTGACCTCGACAACACCCTTATTCGTGGCGATTCCGACCATGCTTGGGGCCAGTTTCTGGTCGACCAGGGTCTGGTCGACGCGGCGCAAGTCGGCTCGGCGAACGACTATTTTTTGGCCCAGTACCAGGCCGGTTCCCTTAATATAGACGAATACCTGAACTTTGCACTGGCGTTTCTAGCGGGCAAGTCGCCGCAGGAGCTGGCACCTTTGCAGCGGCAGTTTATGACCGAGGTCATTGAGCCGATGGTGCTGCCACAAGCGCTTGAGCTGATTGAACATCATCGTGCCCTCGGCCATCAGCTGTTGATCATTACCGCAACCAATCGCTTCGTTACCGAACCCATTGCCCAGCGCTTGGGCATCGAGCAGTTGATCGCCTGCGAAGCCGAACTGACCGGCGGGCGCTATACTGGCAAAGCCACCGGCACACCCAGCTTCGGGCAGGGTAAGGTGGTGCGCTTGGAACAGTGGCTGATTGACCAGGATGCGAGCCTAGACGGCGCCTGGTTCTATTCGGATTCACGCAATGACCTGCCCTTGCTTGAGCGAGTCGATCATCCGATCGCCGTCAATCCCGATGATACCCTGCGTGACATCGCGCAAAGGAACGCTTGGTCCATACTCGATCTAAGGAAGCAACCGTGAAAAAAGCCGCCTTCGCCCTGGCCACACTCTGTATTGTAATCAGCAGCTGCAGCCCCAAAACAGATCCTGCGCCGGCCAATCCGACACCCATGGCGATTGTCGAATCGGCTCCGCCACCGGCCGAGTCGACCGGGCCAGACTTTAGCAGCGCCGGCCAGGCTTTCCAACGTGACGCCCAGACCAATACAACGCAGATGTTGGCGCTCTGTCAGGCCTTGCAAGGGGATATAGAGCGCTTTCTCGCCAAGCCCGAAGCAAGCCTGCAGTTGGCGGCCCAAGCCTCTTACCGACTCTGCTACCAGAGCTGGGCACTGAACCAGCTCTACCTGCAGCTGGCGTTCACCGCTGAAGACAAACAAACGCTGGTGCCCTTGCTCGATCTGATTAACACCCGGCCTTTTCTGCCCGGCTATATCGATAGCATTCCAGACTATCCCTATAGCGGCCTTATCCACGAAGTGGAGATACCCATTGAGGAAAGCACCATACTCGGTCAGCACAGATTGATGGATGAGGATTCTGCGGCATTGGGTTTCCCCGTGCTGGAGTTCTTTCTCTGGCGCCAACCGATCGCCGACCTGTGGTTGCTAACCGGCAACGCCCAATCCGATATCATTATTGAACGTCGCCACCAATACCTGGCCCTCGCCACTGACCTGCTGATGGCCGACCTGACCGAGGTGTCTGCGCGCTGGCAAACGGGCGGCAGTTATGCGGTCTTGCCGGAACGGGTGCAACTGGTCGTGGTCTTAGCCAGCCTGCAACGTCTGACGATGGTCGCATTATTGGCCGAGCTGTTCGAAGAACAGGTGATCGGCGAACCGGAATGGCATCATCCGGCCATGTTCAGCGGACGCGGACGCGACTATCCAGTGGCCCTGCTGACTGCAGTCGAGCAACTGGTGGGCCAGCCCGGCAGCCAAACGCCCTTTGGCCTGTGGCTCGACTCGGTTGCGGATAAACCGGCAACGGTGGCCCAATTGCAGGCTGCTGTCGCGGCAAGCCTTGTGGCCGTCCAGCAGCTGCCGGATAATTATCCTGCCGATAGCAGCGCTGATGCCCAATGGTCTGCTGCGCGCCAGCAGTTGGCCGCGCTCGCCCTGCTCTTTAGTCGGTTATCAGAGCAGCACCAGGTGCCGCTATTTAGCCAGTAGTTAGGCAACTTTTAAGCAAAACAAAACACTCGGGCCGGACTTAAAAACTCTGGCTGATTTGCGCAAAGATCGCCTTGAT
>Ga0307488_10000737_pt1 | contig 27098 bp, 28 predicted proteins | sample SB02metaG_FD_202248 | JGI IMG/M metagenome (GOLD analysis project Ga0307488, IMG submission 202248) | Sea-ice brine microbial communities from Beaufort Sea near Barrow, Alaska, United States - SB 0.2 | ecosystem: Environmental > Aquatic > Marine > Coastal | place: USA: Alaska | collected...
GTATCTCCAGAGGTGCAAAAAAAACAACTTTTGTTGAAAGTGATAATACAGCATTACTTACATTAAAAAAAAACCTAAACAATTTAAAAATCAAAAATCAAACAGAAGTTTTTAGTGCAAAAATAACTTCATTTTTTAAAAATTTAAACAATAAAGATAAATTTGAAATTATTTTTTTTGATCCTCCGTTCTCAGAGAATTTTTTTATTGAAGAATTAAAAAAAATGAAAAATTCAATAATCTACAAAAAAAAACATTTAATTATTATTCACAGAGAAGGAAAATCTGAAGATTATCTTGAGAGGATAATGAATGTTATTGTGACACGGAACTATGGTAAATCTAAAATAATTTTTGGGAAATTTTAACCTAAATACTTTTTAGTTAAAATTTTTACTTCTTCTACAGCAGGTTGATCAAATGGATTAATACCGATCAATTTACCAATCAAAGCTGTCTCCATTATAAAATAAGAAAATAGCTCACCTAATGTTTCTTCATTTTTTTTACTTATAATAAATTCTTGATAAGGAATATTTTTGCTTTTCAAAACATGTATTAATGCATTTTTTTGAGCTTCTTTAATTTTTAAAACATTCTTGTTTGTTTTAACTTTTTTATTTTGCTTTAAACTAAATATATAAAATAATTTATCTTTGGGTCCGTCTAGATATAGTTGTAGTAAGCTATGGTGATCTTTGGGAACTTGTGAAACTACTGGCAATATACCTTTTCCTTTTTTTCCGAGACTTTCCGCTATTAACTGTTGGCACCAATAAAGAAATTTATTAACCTCTGGCACATAGTTCAAAAGTATAATTGAATTTATTTTTTTATATTTATAGACGTGTGCTAATTTAATAACATTTTCTATTAGTAACATTTTTTTTTTAGTTTTGAATAAATCTAATAAGTGTTTTCTAAAATATTTTATTTTTAAACCCATAAAATACGCTGGTATCATGCCAACCTCAGAAAAAACTGAGTATCTTCCACCGATATAATCTTTGTGATTGATGTGTAAAATTTTTTTATTTTTAGCAAACATATTTAATAAATTATTATTATTTTCTGTAATAATTATTGTGTTTTTCTTATTAATCTTATCTATAAATAAGTTTGTATTAATTAATGTTTCAAGCGTATTTCCAGACTTAGAAATAATGATGAAAAGGTTTTTTTTTAAATTTATTTTTTCTTTAATTTTATGAATTTTTAATTGATCTAAATTATCCAAAAATATAAATTTTTTTTTTATTTTGTCTTTAAAAAATGAATACATGGCTTCGGCACCTAAAATGGAACCGCCCATTCCAATTAGAATAACAGATTTATATTTATTGAATTTTAAAAGCTCTGAATGCTTACAATTAATAGTAAAACTTTTACTTAATGAATGAAAAACATCTTTTTTACTATCTAGTGAGATTAAAATATTATTTATAATTTTGTTTAATTTTGTTTTATCTTTTAAGTATAACCTTTTGTTGAAGTAACTAGAGTTAATACTATTTTTTAAATATAAATTTTTGCTCACTTTTTAATTTGATTAAGAATAGATTCCTCTGTTGACGATGATTTATTCTGACTGCGGTCTGATTCAGATTTATTTGTTCTTAAAATTTTTTCAATCCTGCTTTTTTCTGACTTTGAATTATTTTCTGTTGACCCTGGTTCAGGTATGTTTTTAAAATCTGGTGGTTGTGTTAATGGATCTTTCTTTTTTATTAAAAATTCATCTGTTGATTTTGATTTATCATTTCTCAAAACTCTGCCTGCTTCGCTTAAGCCTCCACAACTGTTTAAAATTATAGACAAACCAGAAAGTATAATTAGTAATTTTATAAATTTCATTTTCTTTTAAATAGCAAGTCTTGAATGATAATTAGAATTATTCCTAGTGTAATAAATATATCTGCAATGTTAAAAGTAAACCAGTGAAATTCACTTATATGAAAGTCAATAAAATCTGGCACAGCAAAATAAATTAATCTATCGTATAAATTACCTACCGCGCCACCTAAAATTAAAGAAAATAAAATTTTTTCTATAAAGGTAGCCTTGTTGGCTAAATAAATTAAAAAAACTATTACTGAGAAAATCAGCAAGGAAATTAGATGATAGTAGATATTTGCGTTTTGACTGAACAAACCAAACCCAACACCAGTGTTCCAAACAAGGTCTAAATTCAAATAATTGTTAACAAATATGCTTTCGTTGTTTAACTGATGATTAACAATAGACAACTTTGTTGCTCTGTCAAAAACAAAAACAAGCAATGCTAAAAAAATTGGGACTATTGTTTCTCTCGAAAAAAAACTTTTTCTGACATTTCTAGAAATATTCATATCTTAATTGATGCCACAATGTTTTCTTTTACATTTTTTGTCTAAAATTTTCCAACAAAGAGTGCACTTACTTCCTGTGGATTTTTTAACTTCGATCCTTACCTCACCCTGAACCTGATTTTGAATCTTTTTTACTTTGGATGCAATAAAGTATTCCTCTAAATCTAGTCCTTCTAAAAGTTTAAATTCTTTTTCATTTACGTAAATCAAAACATCTGCTTCTAAACTTGAGCCTATTTCTTTGATTGATCTTTTTTCTTCAATTGCAATATTTACTTCTTGCTTAATCTGAAAAAGGTCTTTCCATTTTATATCTAATTTATCATCCTTCCAGGTTTTTGGAATCTCAGGATAGGTTTCTTCATGAATACTATTTTCATTTTTGTTTAATAAATTAAAAATTTCCTCAGTAGTAAAAACGAAAATTGGAGCCAGCCATTTAAGAAGGCATTCTAAAATTATATTTAGAAGAATAATACAGTTTTTACGCTTTTCTGAATCTAGGTCATCGCAATACAAAACATCTTTTCTTATATCAAAATAAAATGAAGAAAGATCTAAATTACAAAAATTTAAAAGTTCTTTATAAAGCTTATGAAAATTATAATTTTTTAAATTCTCTTTTATAGAATTGCCTAATTCTGAAAGTTTTCCTAATATATGTCTTTCAAGTTCTGAGAAGGAATTTATATTTATTTTTTTAAAATCTTGTTGTTCAAATTTATCTTGTAAATTTCCTAATATAAATCTAAATGTATTTCTTATTTTTCTATAAGATTCTGCATGTTGCGCTAAAATGCTATTATCAATTCTTAAATCCTCAGCATAGTCAGATGAAGCAACCCAAGCTCTTAATATATCTGCACCATAGTTTTTTAGTATGGTGTCTGGAGAAATAACGTTTCCTGCTGATTTTGACATCTTCATGCCTTTACCGTCCACAACGAAACCATGAGATAGTATACTTTCAAAAGGTGCTCTTCCTCTTGTTCCACAAGACTCTAATAATGATGAATGGAACCAACCTCGATGTTGATCTGAACCTTCAAGATACATATCAGCTGGCCATTTAAGTTCTTTTCTTTTTTCTAAAACAAAACTGTGTGTTGAACCACTATCAAACCAAACCTCAACGATATCTGTTAATTTCTCATAATCATCTACATTGTAATTTTCACCTAAAAAAATTTTTGGGTCATCTGTAAACCAGCAGTCTGATCCTTCATTTTCGTAAATGTCTGCTATACGATCTATAACTTTCTGGTCGCGCAGCGGCTCTTTAGTTTTCTTGTTAATAAATATAGGTAAAGGAACCCCCCAAGATCTTTGTCTAGAAACACACCAATCAGGCCTTCCCTCTATCATGGATAATAGTCTTTCCTTTCCTTTGGGAGGGTAAAAGGTAGTTTCACTTATTGCCTTAATTGCTTTATTTCTTAGGCCATTTTTTTCCATCGAAATAAACCATTGCGGAGTTGCTCTATAAATTAAAGGTGCTTTTGATCTCCATGAGTGAGGATAGCTATGTTGAAGTTTGTCATTTTTTAATAATTTTTTAAATTCTTTTAGCTTATCAATAACAATCGGATCAGCTTTAAAAACATGCGTCTTTGTAAAATGAGGAACTTCATCAGTATAGTAACCTGCATTATCGATTGTGTATTTAGATTGAATGTTGTGCTTGAGGCATAAATTAAAATCATCAGGACCATGACTTGGTGCGCAATGAACAATACCTGTGCCTTGTTCTAAAGTTACAAATCTTGCATCTAGCATTGGGACATCAAAATCATAATTCAATTTTTTAAAAGGATGCTCACATATAGTACCGGTAAAATCTTGCCCACTAAAAGTTTTCAAAACTTTAAATTTTTCAATAGCACAGGACTTAACAACTGAATCTAAAAGGTTTGTAGCTACTACTATTTTTTCTTCTTTAAAATTTTCAAGGTTGCTTATAGATACTAAAGAATATTCTATACTACTATTAAATGCTAAAGCTTTATTTGCAGGAATAGTCCATGGCGTTGTGGTCCAAATAATAATATTAGAATCTTTCAAAAAATCTTTTGAACTTTCTTTGACTTTAAAAGCTACAAATATTGTATTAGAAGTATGATCGTGATATTCGACCTCGGCATCGGCTAATGCTGTCTTTTCTACAGTTGACCAATACACAGGTTTAAATCCCTGATATAAACTACCGTCTAATAAGAACTTGCCAAGCTCCCTTACAATTTGTGCTTCAGCAGTAAAACTCATTGTAGAATAATAATTCTCAAAATCTCCTGCTACACCAAGCCTTTTGAATTCATCAATATGAATACCTATCCATCGTTTCGCAAATTCTCTACATTCTTTTCTAAAATCTTTAATTGGCACTTCATCTTTATTTTTTTTATTTTTTTTATATTGTTCTTCAATTTTCCATTCAATAGGTAATCCATGGCAGTCCCAACCTGGAACATACACAGAATCTTTTCCATTCATTTGATGAGACCTGATAATCATATCTTTTAAAATTTTATTTAATGCTGTGCCCATGTGGATGTGCCCATTAGCATAAGGAGGGCCATCATGAAGAACAAATTTTTCTCTACCTTTTGAATTTTTTCTAATCTTTTCAAAAATTTTATTTTGCTCCCATTTTTTTAAAGTTTCAGGTTCTTTTTTTGCTAAATCTGCTTTCATAGAAAAAGCTGTTTGGGGAAGATGCAAATTTTCTTTAGACATTATTTTTTTATTTTTGCTATATCTTTTTTTATTTGGGCTTGAAGTTTATTAATATTTTTAAATTTTTTTTCTGGTCTAATAAATTTTATAAAACTAACTTTAAGCATCTTTTTATATAAATTTATCTTTATTCCAAAGATATTTACTTCCAGTAATAGAGTTTTGCCCTTAAATGTTGGTCTATAACCTATATTTGCTATTCCCTGTTTCTTGAAATTTTTGGTTTCCACATGAACAGAGTAAACACCTAATTTTGGTAGCATGTAAGTATTCCATTCTATATTGCACGTTGGGAATCCAATTGTTCTCCCTCTTTGATCACCTTTTATAACTATTCCTTTAACAATCCACGATCTTCCTAAAAGTCTTCGAACTTCTGGAATTTTTCCTTCAACAATTTTTTTTCTTATTAGAGATGATGAGATAATTTTTTTATTTTTTTGGTAGGGAAAGGTAATAATTGTTTTATATAAATATTTTTTTTCTAAAAGTTTTAATCTATTTATGTCACCAAGTCTTTTTCTTCCAAACCTAAAATTTTTACTAACAAAAATATATCTACTTTTTAGTTTAGATACTAGAATTTTGCTTATAAAATGATCTGCGCTAATGTTTGAAAAAGATTTATTAAAATTAATGATAATTAAAAAATCTAATTTTAGTTTATTTAAATAATATATTTTTTGTTCTGCTGAATTAATTCGGTGGTGCTTGACATTTTTGTTAAAAAACATATTAGGAATAGGCTCAAATGTAATAACCCCAAATTTTAGTTTTTCTTTTTTAGCTTTTAACCTTGCTTGTTTCAAAACTTTTTGATGCCCTAAATGTAATCCATCAAAGTTTCCAATAGCAATAACTGAATTTTTATGATGTTCTTTTATGTTTAAATTTTTATAAATATCCATTTTACCAAATTAGCTGTGGTTGATAATAACTAGCCTTAACTTTATATTTTAATGATAACGCAGCAAGTTCATTATCGTCTTTGAATTCTGCTCTATGAACTCCATTAGTAATAAAGATAGAATCAATATACATATTATTAGCACCTCTAATATCAGTATTAAGATTGTCTCCGATTGCAATAGTTTTTTCTCCTGCTTTAAAGCACATCTTATAGATTTCTTTGTAGGGTTTGCCAAAATAAATTACTTCTCCACCGATAGACTCGAAGACCTTTGCAATACTACCCGCGCAATATTCTTCAATGTCTCCTCTATGGACGGTCAAATCGGGATTTGTACAAATTAGTTTTTTATCTGTATGATTTTTAAGTAATTCTTTATAGTAATTAAGATCATCTTCATGGTCATCGTATAAACCTGTACACAAAATAAAATTACTTTTTTCTAAACTTGTATTATTTTTTTTGATTTTTAAAAATACAGAGTCATCTCTTTTTGGGCCTACATGAAAAAAAAATTTACCATATTTATGATCTTGCAAGGCTTGCATTGCCGCTTCACCTGATGTTAAAATGTTTTTAAGATATCTTTCTTCCATATTTAATTTATTTAAAAACTTTTTAACTTCAACACTAGGACGTGGAGCATTAGATAAAAAGATCACTTTTTTTTTATTTATCATCAAATTATCTACTGCTTCGATGGCCCTAGGATTGAGTCTAATTCCGTCATGAATGACTCCCCATAAATCTATAATAAATGTGTCGTATAGGGTGTAAATTTCAGCTAAATGATCTAATTTTTTCAGTTTAATATCTCCAGTCATAATGCTTATAGAAAAATAATCAAAATATAGCAATATTAGCCATTTTTAAGCATCTCTTCTAGCTAGTGGCCACTTGAAATTTTATGAAAACTCACCATATCAAGCGTACATACAAATCTGAAGGAGAAAAAATATGAAATTTAGACCCCTACATGACAGAGTTCTAATTAAAGTACTCGATAGTGAAGCAAAAACTGCAGGAGGAATAATTATTCCAGACACTGCTAAAGAAAAACCGCAAGAAGGTGAGGTAGTAGCAGTAGGGCCAGGAGGAAAAACAGAAGACGGTAAATTGTTACCAATGGATGTTAAGATTGGAGATATCGTTCTTTTTGGAAAATGGTCTGGTACTGAAGTTAAAATAGATAATAAAGAATACAGCATCATGAAAGAATCCGACATCATGGGAATTTCAAAAAGTAAATAAGTAAGAGATCAAAAAAAGGAGATCAAAAATGGCAAAAGTAATTAAATTTGGAACAGAAGCAAGAGCTAAGATGCTTAACGGCGTTGATATTTTGGCAAATGCTGTCAAAGTAACATTAGGTCCTAAAGGCCGAAACGTTGTAATGGACAAATCTTACGGTGCACCTAGAACAACAAAGGATGGTGTTTCTGTAGCAAAAGAAATTGAGCTTGAAGATAAATTTGAGAATATGGGTGCTCAAATGGTTAAAGAAGTCGCAAGTAAAACTAATGATAATGCTGGTGATGGAACAACTACTGCAACTATTCTTACTCAAGCAATTGTAAAAGAAGGATTAAAATACGTAACAGCCGGGATGAATCCAATGGACCTTAAGCGTGGGATTGATAAAGCTGTTGAGTTTGTAATTGATAAATTAAAAACTAGTTCTAAAAAAGTAAAAACTAATGAAGAGGTTGCTCAAGTAGGGACAATTTCTGCAAATAGTGAAAAATCAATTGGTGATATGATTTCAAAAGCAATGCAAAAAGTTGGTAATGAAGGAGTTATTACAGTTGAAGAGGCTAAAGGTTTTGAAACAGAATTAGACGTAGTTGAAGGTATGCAATTTGATAGAGGTTATTTATCTCCATATTTTGTAACTAACACAGAAAAAATGATTACAGAGTTAGACAACCCTTTAATTCTTTTAGTTGAAAAAAAATTAGCAAACTTACAGGATATAGTTCCTCTTCTTGAAGCAGTTGTTCAGGCTAGCAGACCTTTAATGATAGTTGCTGAAGATGTTGAAGGTGAAGCGCTTGCAACTTTAGTAGTTAACAAACTTAGAGGTGGGTTAAAAGTTGTGGCAGTAAAAGCTCCGGGTTTTGGTGATAGAAGAAAATCTATGCTAGAAGATTTAGGAATTTTAACCGGTGGCCAAGTTATCTCTGATGATTTAGGAATAAAATTAGAGAATGTTAAAATTGGTGATCTTGGATCTTGTAAAAAAGTTAAAATTGATAAAGAAAATAGTACAATCGTAAGCGGTAGTGGTAAAAAAACCGAGATTGAAGCAAGATGTAATCAAATCAGAGCAGAAATTACTGAAACAACATCCGATTACGATAAAGAAAAACTTCAAGAAAGATTGGCTAAGCTTGCTGGTGGCGTTGCCGTGATTAAAGTTGGTGGAGCAACAGAAGTCGAAGTTAAAGAGAGAAAAGATAGAGTTGAGGATGCATTAAATGCAACAAGAGCTGCTGTAGAAGAAGGTGTGGTTATTGGTGGTGGTTGTGCTCTACTTTATGCTTCTCTCAAATTAGATGAAGTTAAAGTTAAAGGTGATGATCAAAAAGCCGGTGTGGAGATAGTTAAAAAAGCTCTACAATCTCCGATTAGACAAATTACAGCCAACGCTGGTGTTGATGGTGCTGTCATTGTTGGAAAATTAATTGAAGGAAATAAAGCTACTCAAGGTTACGATGCACAAAACGAAGAATATTGTGACATGTTTGCTAAGGGAATTATTGATCCAACTAAAGTTGTAAGATCAGCTTTGCAAGATGCTGCCTCTATAGCTGGATTGTTAATTACTACTGAAGCAATGATCGCTGATAAACCTGAAGAAAAAGATGCTGCTGGTGGCGGTGGAATGCCTCCTATGGGTGGAATGGGTGGAATGGGTGGTATGGGTGGAATGGGAATGTAATCATTCCAACTCAAATCAAAATTCAAAAAAGGGCTGACTTTTCAGCCCTTTTTTTTTATCTTATTTAATAATTTTTTAATTGTTATTTTTTTATATCTGTCCCTTAAAGATTTTTTTGAAACTAAAATACATGCAGAAGAACTTAGAATATCTCCATCTTTTAGAATTCTTAATTTATTAGCTTTTAGAGTGCCTCCAGTGGAAGTGATGTCAGTAATGATTTCAGACTGATCTGTAAAAGGATATACTTCAGTTGATCCTAGGCTATTTACAATTTTATATTGGGTCAACCCTTTAGATAGTAAAAAGTCATTTGTTAAATTAGGGTACTTTGTAGCAACTCTTAATTTACCTGTATTTCTATCTTTGAATTCAAAAGAAATTTCTTCAAGATCAGCAATTGTTTGAACATCTATCCAATCATTTGGCACAGCCACTACAAGTCTAGCAAAACCAAAGTTTAAACGAGAAAAAATTTTAATATTTTTTTGGATACCTGGCAAAGACTCTTTTAATAGATCATACCCTGAGATTCCTAAATCTAAAGAATTATCTGCTAATCTTTCAATAATTTCTCTGGCATGCGAAAAAATAATTTCGTTGGTATGGAAATTCTTTATTTCACTTAGATAGTTTCTCTTTGAATCTTTAATAAATAGTTTGTTCTTTCTAAAAACTTTTAAAGACTCATCTTTAAGTCGACCTTTGCTGGGTAAACCAATTTTAATTATCTCACTCATAGTTTTAGAAGATTATCATAGTTGATTGCACCACCAATTGCTGGAACTTTGGTGGTTGCGCCTAAAGTTTGCATTAAGCTATCGTAGCTTCCTCCAGAGGCTAAGTTAAGATTCTTTGATTTTTTATAAATTTCAAAAACAAGACCGGTATAATATTCTACATTTCTTCCTATATTAGTCGAAAAAATAATATCACTATTTTTATATTTTAAATTAAAAATATCAAAATTATTTAATTTTAAGTTTAAATTATTTTTAATTTCAAATTTTTTAAGTTCATTCCTTGCATCTTTAAAAGAACAATTAATTTTCAAGAATTCGTTAATAATCTTTGCAATTCTTTTTCCATCAATATTTGATCTTGGCTCTTTAATTTTTTTTTGAAATCTGTTTAAGATTTCAGAAATCTTTCTGCCTGCTATTGTTACGCCTCTGTTAAGCTTTTTCATTTTAAGATACGATTTTTTATCTAACTCAAAGACATTTTTTTGTAAATCTGAATTAGTAGATAGTCTTAAAATTAATTCATTAAAATATTCAGGTCTCCAAAAGTGTCTTTTTAGTCTCAACCTCCACCTTAAAGGTAGTTTTAATGAATCTACTAAAGAGTAAAAAATATTAATATCGTTTAATTTAATTGTAGTTTTATTTTTAGTAACTCTTTTCAAAGAATTATCTATTAAACTAATGATTCCTAAATTTAATTGTAGATTAGTTGAACCTATAATTTCACAACCTAATTGATTGCGTACTAACGATTCTTTTCCAAAAGTTCTTCTGTAAGCCTGATCAAAATAAGCATACTTATAAACTCCTTTTTTTACATTCTTAATATAATCAAGGCACGCAGATATGGTTAAATCGGGTCTTAAACTAAAGCTTTTTCCGTTGTCATCTTCGAATGAGAGAAGTGATTTTTTAAATAATTCGCCTGATCTTTCTATAATAATTTTAGATTCAATAATATTTTCAAATTCTTTAACTTTAAAACCTTTTTTTTTAAAAAGATTTAGTAAAGCTTCAGAGTATTTTTTTGATTTCATTAGATAAATTGTCTGTCTCGATTGATATTTCTTTGCCTGATTTAAGATCTCTTAATATTGCTTTTCTTGTTTTTTTTTCATCTTCTCCGTACAAGATAACTGCTGGTGATCCAATCTTATTAGCATACTGCATTTGTTTTTTTAAATTGCCTTCTCCTGGATAAATTTCAGAACCTATATTGTTACTTCTAAGTTTTTTTAAAATGCTTACATATTCTTTTATATCCTCCTTGCTAAAAACACAGATTACGACAGGTTTATTTGTTTTGATATTAAATTCTTTTTTTTGCATTAGAGCATAGACTAGTCTATCGATACCGATTGATATCCCTGTTGCTGGACAATCTAAATTTCCAAAATTATTTATAAGATTATCATATCTACCTCCTCCTCCAATTGAGCCAAATTGAATTATCTTATCTTTAGAATTTTTTACTGAAAAGTTTAAATTAACTTCAAAGATTGGTCCTGTATAATACTCTAGCCCTCTAATTACTGAAGGATCATATTTGTAATTAGTAAAATTATAAGCTTCAAATATTTTTATAATTTCAAGAACATCATTAGTACTTGGTTTTACTTCTTTAATTTTTTTTTCTACAACGCCTATTTGTTTTTCGCCTAGATCAGCACCTTTAGTAAAGTCTCCAGAACTATCTTTTCTCCCTTTACCTAAGAGTTTTTTAACTTCTCCCCATCCTAGTCTGTCAATTTTATCAAGTGCTCGAAGAATTGTTAAAGACTTTTCAGGGGATTGAATTTTTAATTCTTCAAATAGTTTTTTTGTAAATTTTCTAGATGAAATATTGACCGTATAATCTTCTTTAGATAAACCACATTTTTCTAAAATTTCAGAAATAAGAACACACAATTCAGCATCAGCTTGTAAATTTTTAGTTCCAATAAAATCTGCATCGAACTGTAAAAATTCTCTATATCTGCCAGGTCCTGGTTTCTCGTTTCTCCATACTGTTCCTAGTTGATACCGCTTAAAAGGCTTAGGAATTTCTAAATAATTTTTTGCTACATACCTTGCTAAAGGTGCGGTAAGATCATAACGAAGTGATAGCCAATTTTTTTCATCTTGAAATGAAAAAACACCTTGGTCAGGTCTTTCTTTGTCAGGTAAATATTTTCCAATACTTTCTGTGTACTCAAAACTTGGAGTTTCAAGATATTGAAAACCGTAATTGATCATAACTTCTTTGATGTTAGAAATTATAAAATCACGGGTTAATAATTCTTTTTCCTGCCTATCTACAAACCCCAAAGGTAATTCTTTTGAAGGTTTAAATTTTTTTTCTTTTTTCATTTTTTGGTACAGCTGGGTGGGCTCGAACCACCGACCCCTAGTTCCACAAACTAGTGCTCTAACCAACTGAGCTACAGCTGCATACCTTTTATTTTTATCTTAGTTTTAGTTAAATTTATATATGTAAGTAATTATATACTAAGCAATAGCTCAGCATGTACTCTATGGGAGTGTCTTTTTAATGTAGAATTTTTTTTTTTTATAATCATGGCTTGTTTTAGCAAAATTTGTCTTATTTTCAACTCTAGAATTAATGGGATTGAAATTAATTAAATTTTCTATCCCACTAATTTACGATTTAGGAAATGTTTAGGCTTTCTGCAATTTTACTGCTGAAGGACCTTTGTCTCCATTCTCAACTTCGAAAGTTAACTCATCACCTTCGTTCAAGCTACCTAAGCCTGAATCTGCTACAGCTGAAGAATGAACGAACACGTCTTTTTCTTTGTCTTCTCTTTCAATAAAACCATAACCTTTAGTACCATTGAACCACTTAACTTTACCTTTTAGTGTACTCATATTGTTTTTCTTATCCTTTTTTGTTTTAATTTACGCACTCGAAAGTTCGAATACGCAATTCGTAATTAACAGTATAAAAATATAAAATTTATGTTTATGTCCTGATAATTTTTGAATTTTGAGGTTATGTTTAGGCTTTCTGCAATTTTACTGCTGAAGGACCTTTGTCTCCATTCTCAACTTCGAAAGTTAACTCATCGCCTTCGTTTAAAAATTTTAAACCAGCGTCTCTAACAGCTGATGAATGAACGAAAACATCTTTTTCTTTGTCTTCTCTTTCAATGAAACCATAACCTTTAGTACCATTGAACCACTTAACTTTACCTTTTAGTGTACTCATATTGTTTTTCTTATCCTTGTTTTTTATTAACTTTTATTAACAAATATTTGCTAACTTTGCATCTTTAATAGATTTGGCTTTGATATGTCAAGAAATGTTTAGTTAGCTAAAGAGATTATTGAGTTAATTGTCTTTTATACAACAGTTATAATTGTAATTAGGGCAAGCAAAAATGTAATTAAGCCGTAATAAAGATACTGGTTCTTATTAAACTCTCTTCTTGCTTTATCAAAATATGACTCTTTGTATCCAAGACCAGCATCATTAAGGTTGCCTGATTTTGCAAATCCTTGTTCTCTGCCTATTTTTAAAAATTTAGTTTTTCTGTCATCATAAATTTCATCTCTTGAAAGATTTTCAAAGTATTTTAAATTTTGCATGATTGAATATTTAACGTCCTGAGCAATAGTTTCCCGATCCCGATGAGCACCGCCCAATGGCTCTGCGATAACCTCATCAATTATTCCAAGCTTTAACAAATCCTTTGCTGTTAATTTCATTGCCTCAGCTGCTTGCAATGATTTACTTGGGTCTCTCCATAAAATAGACGCGCATCCTTCTGGTGAGATTACAGAGTAAATTGAATTTTCTAACATAATTACTTTATTTGAAGAAGCTAAGGCAATTGCACCACCTGAACCGCCTTCTCCTATAATAATAGAAATGTTCGGAACTTTAAGTGACATACAACACTCAATTGAAGTTGCGATAGCCGAAGCTTGGCCTCTTTGTTCTGCTCCAACACCTGGGTAAGCTCCAGGCGTGTCTATGAAAGTTATAATTGGTATTTGAAATCGATTTGCTAATTGCATTAAACGAATACATTTACGGTATCCTTCGGGTCGCATCATGCCAAAATTTCTTTCAATTCGACTTGTAAGATCCTCTCCTTTTTCTTGGCCAATAATTAATACTGATTTATTATCAATAAGACCAAAACCAGCTATAACTGATTTATCATCTGAAAAAAGCCTGTCACCTGATAAAGGTGTAAAACTTGAAAATATCTTTCTAATATAAAAATTTGCTCTTGGCCGATCTTCGTGTCTTGCAACTAAAGTTCTTTGCCAGCTATTTAATCCAGCATAAGTTATTTTTAGCTTCTCATTAATTTGTTTCTCTGTTTTTATGATTTTTTGAGTATCTACTTCCGAAATACCTTCTGAACCGAAAGGGTTTTTTAAACTTTCTAAATCTGTTTCTAATATTTTGATTTCTTTTTCAAATTCTAGATAATTTTTCATAATGCTTTTAAAATTTTAATATAGTTCTCTTTTAAATAGAATTCAATTGAGACTTTAAGGTGGCTTTACGTAAAAATATTTTTAATTAATTGACTTTGCTTAAAGTCTAGGTCAAATTTAAAAATAACCGTATACTATTTTGTCATGGTGCAAAAAACCCAGAAAATCTCTGATAACAAAACAAACTAGGGGATAAATTGGTGCTTATGAATAAAACTAAAAAAGGTAATTTAACAATAAGCTCTGTTTTACTTGAGTTCGTGAATCAAGAGGTTATTCCTGGCACAAACATAGATGCTGAGGATTTTTGGAAAAAATTTGACCTTGCTGTTCACGAACTTTCGCCTGTCAATAAAACTTTAATAGAAAAAAGAGAGAATATTCAAAAACAAATTGATGAATGGCACCTCAATAAGAAAGGTAAAAAATTAGATAAGAATGAGTATATTAAATTTCTTAAATCAATAGATTATATTGTTGAAGAAAAAGAAGATTTTCAAATCTCCACAAAAAATGTAGATGAGGAAATTGCAAAGATAGCAGGCCCTCAATTAGTGGTGCCAATAGATAACGCAAGATATGCTCTAAATGCTGCAAACGCTCGTTGGGGTAGCTTATATGATGCACTTTATGGCACAGACGTTATTTCAGATGCTGATGGAGCTAAAAAAAGTAGCTCTTATAATCCTGAAAGAGGAAAAAAAGTTATTGAGTATGCCAAAAACTTTTTAGATAAAACTTTTTCTCTAGACAATGATAGTTGGAAAAATATTTCAAAAATTTCAATTAATAATCTTAATCTAAAGAATAAAGATCAATTAGTTGGTTACAATGGCTCTAAAGATAACCCTTCTTCACTACTACTTAAAAACAATAATTTGCACGTTGATATTATTATTGATGCTAAAAGTAAGATTGGTTCCGCGGATAAAGCACATATTAGTGATGTTGTAATCGAGTCTGCAATTTCAACTATTGTAGACAATGAAGATTCTGTTGCTGCGGTTGATGCGGAAGATAAAGTTAAATGTTATAGAAATTGGCTTGGTATTATGAAGGGTAATTTGCAGACAGAAATGGAAAAGAATGGAAAAAATTTTATAAGAAAACTAAATGCAGACAGAACGTACGAAGGTATTAATGGTGAAAAATTAAAACTACACGGTAGAGCATTATTATTAAACAGAAACGTTGGTCACTTAATGACTAATCCTTCCATCACTTTAAAAGATGGATCGGAAATTCCAGAAGGTATCATGGATACTTTTATGAGCGTTTTGTGTGCAAAACATGATTTTAAAAATAAAATAAATTCAAGAACAGGATCTGTTTATATTGTTAAGCCTAAAATGCACGGACCTGAAGAGGTCGCATTTACAAATGTAATTTTTAGTAAAGTAGAAGATGTTTTGGGACTAAAAAGAAACACAATCAAAGTTGGTATTATGGATGAGGAACGAAGAACTACAGTAAATTTAAAAGAGTGTATCCGTGCAGTCAAAGAAAGAATAGTTTTTATCAATACGGGATTTTTAGACCGAACAGGAGATGAAATGCATACTTCGTTTGAAGCCGGTCCTATGATTTTTAAAGGTGATATGAAAAAATCTGTTTGGCTAAATACTTACGAAGATTGGAACGTTGATGTTGGATTGGCTTGTGGTTTTTCTGGAAAAGCTCAAATAGGTAAAGGTATGTGGGCTATGCCAGATCGTATGGCGGATATGATGGCTCAAAAGATCGGACACCCCTTAGCAGGAGCAAATTGTGCTTGGGTCCCATCACCAACAGCAGCAACACTGCATGCTACACATTACCACCAAATAGAAGTCTTTAAAAAACAAACAGAAATTAAGTCAAGAACTAGAGCAAAAGTAGAAAATATTTTATCGATTCCTATAGCTGATAGGCCTAATTGGTCAGTTGAAGATATTAATAAAGAGCTGGAAAATAATGCCCAAGGAATTTTAGGTTATGTTGTGAGATGGATAGATCAAGGAGTTGGCTGTTCTAAAGTACCTGATTTTAATAACGTTGGTTTAATGGAAGATAGAGCAACGCTTAGGATATCCTCTCAGCATATGGCGAACTGGCTACATCATAATATTTGTAGCAAAGATCAAGTTATGGAAGTTATGAAGAAAATGGCAGGTATTGTTGATAAACAAAATAGTACAGATAAAAACTATGCACCTATGTTTGGCAATTTTGAAAAATCTATTGCTTTTTTAACAGCTTGTGATTTGGTGTTTAAAGGACGTATACAGCCTTCAGGGTATACTGAGCCGCTGCTTCATAAACGCAGATTAGAAAAAAAAATTAAAGATTCATAAAAGTTTTAATTCCATCAAGAATATATTGAATGCTTAAGCCAGCTAAAACAATTGCTACTATTCTCGAAAATATACTTATAATTCTTTTATTAATTATTTTTTCTGATTTTGCTGCAATAAATAAAATAATAAAAGTTACTAGTGTTGCGGCAACCAAAGCAAACATTCCGATAGCTTGTTTGGTAAAATCATTTCCTGCTGCACTTACAGCAACGATAACAGAGGTGATTGCAGCAGGCCCTGCAAGCAAAGGTGTTGCAAGTGGAAAAATGCTCAATTTATCTGATGTAAAATTAGTGTTTTCTTCTTTCCTCTGTTGTCGTTTGTCAAAAAGCATTTCTAAAGCAATGATAAATAAGATTATTCCTCCTGCGATAGTAAATGCAGGAAAAGATATATTAAGGTAAGCTAAAATACTATTGCCTAATAACCCAAAAAATAACAAAATAAGCGTAGCTATAAATGTTCCGTGAAGAGCTGTTTTAATTTTTTCTTTTGCATCAAGATGTTCTGTCACTACTAAAAATATAGGTGTACTACCAATAGGATCGATAACGATGAAATAGAAAATAAAAGTTTTCAAAAAAAGTTCAATCATAAAAAATCAATTATTCGCTTGTAACTGGAACTCTATTTTTAAACGCTGAATATAAAGTACCGTCATCTAGCTGTTCAATTTCTCCACCTACAGGTAATCCTTGGGCAAGTTTTGTTATTGTTATTTTGTCACTTTTAATTGCATCCTCAATATAGTGAGCAGTTGTTTGTCCTTCAATTGTTGCACTAGTTGCAATAATAACTTCTTTAAGACTATTTTTTTTAACCCTTCTCACCAAAGAGTCTATTAATAAATTTTTTTGCTCATAATTTTCATTTGAACTTAATGTTCCTCCAAGAATATGAAAATGTCCCTTATAGATGTTTGAAGATTCTATGGCCCACATATCAGCCAAATTTTCTACTACACAAATTTTTTCAAAAGTGTTTTCACCTTCACATACGCAACTCTGATCCATTATTTTAAGATTTCCACAGTTCAAGCATCTAACAATACTTTTATAAACTTTTGCTAATGATTGAGCTAAAGGTTTGACCATACCTTCTTTGTTATTTATTAATTTTAAGATTATTCTTTTTGCAGATTTTGGACCTAAACCCGGCAATTTGGCAAAGAGTTTGATTAGTTCGTCTATCGCTGGAATATGATTGTCCATTTAAAAAGGGAATTTAAGATCAAAAGGTAAATTCATTCCTCCTGTAGCTTTTGAAAGTTCTTCAGAAGATTTTTTTTTTAATTTTTCTTTTGCGTTATTGAATGCCGCTATAATTAAATCGTTAATAATTTCAGTGGTTTCTTTTTTTGCCTCTTCACTAACGTTAATAGATTTAATTTCATAATCACCTCTCAAAATAACTTTAACTAAATTTCCACCCGCTTCACCTTCTACTTCAATATTTTTAATTGCGTCTTGGGCATCTTTCATTTTAGCCTGCATTTCTTTTGCTTTTGAAAGCATTTCAGTGAAATCAGGCATCATTATCCTCCGAAACTTCAATAAGTTTTGCATCAGGAAAAGTGACCAAAAAATCTTTTACTGTCTCACTATTCATTTCTTTATCTAGCTTGTTTTTTTTGTTTGTGAAGTTTTTTTCATAAACAGTTTCCTCTCCTTGCTCTTTGCTGAGAGAAATAATCCATCTTTCACTTGTCCATTTTAATAATTTCTCAGTTAGAATTTTAATAAAGTTTTTATTAAGCTTTTCATTAAATGTAATATTCATTTTACCAGGTGTAAAACTTACTAGCTTCACATTCCTTTCTAAGTCATATTTGAGTTCTACTTCCTTTTCTTTAGCAGCTACTTGAATTAAATCTTTGAAAGTTTTAATTACTAAAGGATTTACTAGATCAGATTTAAGCTCAGGACTTTTTGCAAGATTTGTTTTTATTTGATCTGTGTTTTTAAGTTGATTTTTATAAACACTTTTGATTTTTTCGCTATCTAAGTCCTCACTATCAATCGCTAAACTACTTTTCGTTTCTAACGATTCTTTATTAGAGTATAAGTCTAAAATACTTTCTGGTTTTTTATCAATATTTTTAAGATGCATTAATTGCATAACGTACATTTCTAATGTTAAGTTTTCATTTCCTACAATTCTTAAATCATCCATGGTTTTAATGGTAAGTTGCCAAAAAATTCCTAGGTCTTGAGAGTCTAAATTTTTAGAATATTCATTAATTAGTTGAATTTCTGACTCTGAAATCATTAAGTCTTTTTCAATAGGTCCTAGGTTAATTCTTCTATTAAATAGATAAAGAATCTCTAAAACATCATTTAAAAAATTTTTTGCATCTAAGCCGTTATCAATGAGCTCTTTTAAATGCTTGATTGCTTCTATTTGATTGCCTAATAAAATTTCTTTAAAAAGTAAAATTAGTTTACTTCGGTCTGCAAGACCTAACATTTGCCTTACATCTTGATCTTGAATTTCTTTATTATTAATGCTTTGACTAATTAAAGCACGATCTAGTAAAGAAATAGCGTCCCGGACCGATCCTTCTGATGCTCTTGATATTAGCTGCAATGCGTTGTCAGAAATACTTCCATTTTCTTTTTTTGCAATATTTTTAAGGTGTAAAAATAATTTTTCTAAATTAACTCTTTTTAAATCAAACCTTTGACATCTGGAAAGAATAGTTACAGGAATTTTTCTAACTTCTGTTGTGGCTAAAATAAATTTTAATCTTGGTGGTGGCTCTTCTAAAGTTTTTAATAATCCATTAAATGCCTGTTTAGATAGCATGTGCACCTCATCAATAATAAAAATTTTAAACTTAGCGCTTGTTGGGCTATACTTAGCATTTTCAATCAATTCTCTAACATCATCAATCCCTGTTTTTGATGCAGCATCCATTTCTAAAATATCCATGTGATTAGAGTTTACTATTTCAATACAGTGACAATGCTCACTGGCTTTACATTTTTCGCCTTCATCGAAATTTTTTACGCAGTTTAAAGCTTTGGCTATTAATCTAGCTGTAGTAGTTTTCCCCACACCCCTTATCCCTGTCAGCAAATAAGCATTTGGAGTCTTGCCTAGTTTAATTGCGTTAGTAATAGTTTGCGCCATTACTTCTTGACCAATCAAATCTTTAAATTCTTGTGGTCTGTATTTTAAAGCTAAAATTTTATTATCTATCATTATATTTAAAGAGGCAGGCAACAACCTGAAAAATTTCCACTACGGCTGCTTCTTTTCAGATCTGACCGGGTTTATGAAACATCCACCTGATGCCAACCTCAATTTGATTATATCAAGATCAATTTGATTACCACAAGACAAGTTTGAAGATTTTGTGGACTATTTTTGTCTAAGCTTTGAAGCCTCATAAACCCCCAAGATATCTAAGTTCTCTGTGTGAAACCCAAGCTCTTCTAGGCTTTTTTGAACAGTTTTTTGCTCAATATGTCCTTCAAGGTCTAAATAAAAATTAGTTTGATCAAAGGTGTTTTTTACTGAAAAACTTTCTAGCTTAGTTAGGTTTATTTGATTAGTGGCAAAACCTCCTAAGGATTTGTATAAGGCTGACGGTTCGCTCTTAAGTCTAAAAATACATGTGGTTATATATTTTTTATTTTTATCATACTCTGGTTGTTTAACGTTTTTTCCCATTACTAAGAAGCGAGTAACATTACCTGTTTCATCTTCAATATTTTTTTTTAATATTTTTAGGCCATAAGTTTTAGCTGCTAATTCAGACGCAATAGCTGCTATGGAATTATCTTTACTTTCCGCTAATTCTTTTGCAGATCCAGCAGTGTCTGCAGAAATAATTGATTTAAAATTGTTTTTTTTTATTATTTCCTGACATTGACCAATAGCTTGAGCGTGACTTCTTACATATTTAATATCTTTTAATTCTGTATCTTGGCTACAAAGCAGACAATGTTCGACTTTTTGAAAATGCTCCGCGTAAATTTGTAATTTATATTTTGGTAATAAATAATGAATATCTGCAACTCTACCTGCTAATGAATTCTCAAGTGGAATAATTACTTTAAAACTTTCATCTTCAAAAGCTGTTTTGAATGTTTCTTCAAAAGTTGCACAATTTTTGATTTCTGCTTCTTTAAAAATTTCTTTACACGCAATATGAGAGTAAGCACCTTTTTCACCTTGAAAAGCTATTTTAATTTTTGTCATTTAATTTTCCATTATTTGTTTTATAGCTTTTAAATCTTGTTCCGTGTCAATACTCAAAGGACATGAATCAATATATCCTACGTCTATTTTCATTCTATCTTCAAGTGCGCGCATTTGTTCAAGCTTTCTTTCTACTTCGAGTTTACTTCTCTTCAAGCTTACATATCTTATTAAAGCTTTGTTAGTAAAGGCATAAATTCCAACGTGATGATAAGTAAACTTATTCAAAGGTTTGTTGGAAGTTCGAAAAAAATCTACAGCTTTTGTGAACAATTTATTTTCAATGTTATTATCAGTAAGTACTTTTACAACATTAGGATCTTTTTCCTCATGGCTGTTCTCGATATAAGAAGCCAAGGTTCCAATGTCGCATAAGTTTTTTTTCATATGTTCTGCTAAATTTTTTATTGCATTAGGATTTAAATTTGGCATATCACCTTGAAAATTAATTATAATTTCTGGCTTAGATTTTAATTCTTCTTTAAACACCTCAAACACTCGGTCTGTTCCTGTTTTGTGTTTATTGCTTGTAAGTATAGCTTGACCGCTATGTTTCTTAATGAGTTCTAAAATTTCTTGATCAGGTGTTGCCACAATAACTTGACCTACGTTTGAATCTTTAGCAACATCATGAACGTGAAGAATCATTTCTTTGTTGTTAATAAGTTTTAAAGGCTTATTAGGCAATCTTTCTGCGTTAAGTCTTGCTGGTATTATTATTGCAATGTTGTCCATATTTATGCGTCTCTAGGACGCAAATAAAATGACTAAATTTTGAGTCTTTTTTAATAAAGCCGTGTTATACGTCAAATAGTAAATAGCAAATTTATGGATAGTTTTGAATTAAATAAAATTATAGCAGCAGTTCTTTTGACTGTTTTAATCGTAATAGGCATCAATAAATTTGCAGACTCTGTATTTCACGTAGAAAAGTTAAAACAATCATCCTATAAAGTTGAAGGGGTAGAATTAGCATCATCAACTGGTACCACGACTAAGGTTAAGGAGGTGGTTCAGCTTGATATTAAAGAAATTCTAGCTTTAGGGAACGAGGCGCATGGTGAAAAAGTTTTTAAAAAATGTAGTGCTTGTCATATCGTTGCTAAGGGTGGAAAAAATTTAATTGGACCTGCGCTTTATGGAGTAGTCGGACGACCTGTTGCTTCTATTGAAGGTTACGCTTATTCAAAAGCTTTAAAAGCTCATGAAAAAAATTGGAACTTTGAAGAGTTAAATGCTTTTTTGTTAAAACCTAAATCTTACATCAAAGGAACTAAAATGGCTTACGCAGGGTTAAGAAAAGATAAAGATAGAGCTTCCGTAATTTTATATTTAAATTCTCAAAGTGACAGTCCTGTACCAAGACCTTAGTTTAACTTAAACACCAATTTATAATACTTTTTTGTGCGTGAATTCTATTAAGAGCTTGTGTCCAAACTACAGATTGTTTTCCGTCAACAATCTCATCTGTTGCTTCTTCTCCTCTGCCTACAGGAAGGCAGTGCATAAAAATTGCATCAGACTTTGCTAATTTCATTATTTTTTTATTAACTTGATAGTTTTTTAATATTTGCTTTTTTTTCTTTTTATCCACTTTGTCATTCATAGAAACCCATTTATCGGTCATAACACAATCTGCATTTTTAACTGCTTCGTTAGGATTTTTAGTAATTTTAATATTAGCATTATTTTTTTTAGCCCAAGCTATTATATTTTTATTTGGTTTGTATTTATCTGGGCAACCAATGTTAAGTTTAAAACCAAATTTCGCTGAGGCTTCAATAAATGAATTTGACATATTGTTGTCTCCGTCACCCAACCAAGTAATAGTTTTGCCTTTTATGTCACCTTTAATCTCTTCGAAAGTTAAAATGTCTGACATTATTTGGCACGGGTGGCTTTGCTCGGATAAACCATTAATTACTGGTATGTTAGAGTGTTTAGCAAACTCCGCTAAATTTTTATGTAAAGAAGTTCTCATCATTATAATATCAGCATACTCTGATAGAACTTTAGCAGTATCTTTTATAGACTCATCACCTTTTCCGTAATGTATTACATCTGGATTTAAAATAATTGAAGAACCACCTAATTGCTTTGCCGCAATATCAAAAGATATTCTCGTCCTTGTGGAAGGTTTTTCAAAAATCATAATCATAGATTTTCCAGCAAATGGTTTATCAAAATCAGTCGCTGATTTATTAAGATTTTTTCTTTTTGATTTTCTTGTTTTTGCTTCCTCTAGTATCTCTCTTAAGACTTGAGAAGATACGTCAGAAATATTTAAAAAATTTTTCATTTAAAATTTTTACATACTTTTCTTAAAATTACTATTGCTTCATCTATATTTTCTTTTTTAACGTTTAATGGTGGGAGTAGTCTTATGACGTTTTCTGCTGCCCTTATAGTTAAAAGCTTATTATCTAAAAGCTTTTTTATGAATAAGTTTTGGTCTGGAATTATTTTGATTCCTATTAATAAGCCTAAGCCCCTGACTTCTTTAATTATATTTGGAAATTCAGACTGTAGTTTATTTAATTCATCATGAAAATATCTTGATATAGTTTGCACATTTTTTAGAAAACCTTTCTTTAATATTTCATCTAAAACTGCGTTACCAACACTCATAGCTAGTGGATTGCCGGCAAATGTTGATCCATGTGAGCCGGGCCCCATACACGATGCTACTTTCTTGGTCATTAGACAGGCTCCAATAGGAAATCCTCCGCCTATTCCTTTGGCAATGGGAACTATATCTGGTGTAATTCCCGCATATTCAAATGCAAAAAATTTTCCCGTTCTTCCAATTCCGCACTGCACTTCATCTAATATAAGTAAAATATTTTTTTTATTACATAATTTCCTCAGACCTTTTAAACAATAATCAGGGATAGTTTTGATGCCACCTTCGCCCATGATCGTTTCAATCATTATAGCTGCAGTTTTTTTTGTTATAGATTTTTCTAGGCCTTGATGATCTGCAAAATCAAAATGATCAAAACCATCAACTTTAGGGCCAAATCCTTCGGTAGCTTTTTTGCTATTACTTGCGAAAATTGTAGCTAGCGTTCTGCCATGAAAACTATTGTTTAAACACAAAATTCTATTTTTTTTTGACTGACCTTTTGAATAAAAATACCTTCTAGCCAATTTAATAGCGAGTTCTGTGGCTTCTGCTCCTGAGTTTTGAAAAGCTACATAATCTGCGAATGAGTTTTGTGTAAGTCTTTTTGCTAATCTTTCTTGTTCTAAAATTATAAAAGCGTTAGAAACATTCCATAACTTTTTTGATTGCTTGCTAATAGCTTTAACTAAATAATTATTGCAATGACCAAGTGAATTAACTGCAATACCTTGTACAAAATCTAAATATTTTTTTCCATTTGTAGAATAAAGATAACAACCTTTTCCTTTTACAAAAGAAATATTTTTTCTAGTATAATTATTTAATAAAGCGCTCATATCTAAGATTTAATTTTGTAGCCTTTTTTATATAATATAAAAGCTACCATAAACATAATAAAACTCAATAATGTTAAATAAATAAGGCCTACAGTTAATGAGCCATCTGATTGTCCTATGAAACTATATCTGAATCCATCTATCATATAAAAAAATGGATTGGCTTTACTAATGGTATTTAAAAAACTTGGTAACTTATCAATAGTATAAAATGTTCCTGATAGAAAAGACAAAGGAACAATAATAAAGTTAGTCACTGTGGCCATGTGATCAAATTTTTCTGCCCAAAGTCCTGCAACAATGCCGAGAGCCCCAAGAATAAATGAAGATAAAAAAGTGAATAAAATTAGCGTAAAATAATTTTTAATTTCAAGATCAATAATAAAGTAAAAAATAATTATTGATACAAAAGCAATTATTACACTTCTGGTAACTGCCGCTAAAGTAATTGCAAAAGTAACTTCTGCTGCGGACAGGGGCGCGTATAAAATATCAACAATATTACCTTGTATTTTTCCAATCATAAAAGATGAGGATGAGTGGGAAAAAGATTGCTGGATTATTTGCATAGCAATTAATCCGGGTGCTAAAAAGTTAATAAAAGAAACACCTAAAACATTTCCTCTTTCACTACCTATAGCTAAAGACAACACTAATAAAAAAAGTAAAGCAGAAATAAGAGGTGAAAAAATAGTTTGAGCCCAGACAACTAAAAATCTTAAAACTTCTTTTTTGTATAGAGCCTTCGTGCCGATCCAATTGATTAAACCAAATCTTCTTGTACCTATTTTATATTTTGAACCAATTTCAACCATGGGCAGTGTTATATCTTTTAAAACAAAAAAACTTGTGCAAAACTAATATTTTTGTCGAATTTAGTGGTATTTAATGCTCCTGCATACTAGATAATGGAATAAATTAAATAAATACACTATATATAGATAGTATTTAATAAATGAGCTGGACAGACGAAAAAGTACAAAAACTAAGAGAATTATGGACTAAGGGCCATACTGCCAGTGAAATAGCAGGTCTGCTTGGCGAAACAACACGAAATGCGGTTATAGGCAAAGCACATCGTCTAGACCTAGAAGAGCGTGCACCATCTAAAAATAAATCTAATTCTGAAAAAAAGGAAACAACAAAATCGCAACCAAAACTAAGAGGTTCTGCTAGTAGAAAAAGTAAATTTAATTCAATTCTACTTGATAAAAATTTCGAAGCTGAAAAACCCACATCATTAGAACATTTGACGGATCAAACATGCAAGTGGCCATCAGGTCACCCTGATGAAGAAAACTTCTATTTTTGTGGAAGAAAACCAGTAGATGCTTTTCCTTATTGTAAATTACATATTTTATACGCTTATCAGCCTAAAGGGCAAAAAGAGGAAGATCTTAATAAAGAAGACGAACTACCGCCATTTATTGAGAAAAAAATTAAATCAGCTTAATTGATAAATTTCTAAAATCTATGGATTTTGTGAAAAAATACCTAAAATGGTTAAGTACCTTTTTGGTATTATTGGGAATACTTTTAACTAACCTAAATATTTACCCAATAAATATAATGTTTCATGGCACAGGTGTTGTGGGTTGGACTATTGCAGGCTTTTTATCAAAGGACAAAGCAATACTTACTAACTTTGGTTTGCAAATTCCTTTGTTTCTAATCGGGTTTTATCAATTATTATTTTAATGAAAAATAGAATCTTTATAGGCGAATTTATTGGTAGTGCTTTTTTAGTCATGATCATTGTTGGTTCCGGGATAATGGCTCAAAACTTAACTAGAGACTTTGCCGTCATGTTATTAGCTAATACTCTAGCTACTGGCGCGGGTTTATTTGTTTTAATTAATTCAATTGCAAATATTTCTGGTGCTCACTTTAATCCTGTGGTCACAATGACAATGTATTTTACAAAAAGAATTAAAAAAGATTTAATTGTTACCTATTTGAGTGCTCAAATTTTAGGTTGTTTATTGGGAGTAATGCTCGCGAACTTTATGTTTGATTTACCCTTGATTGAACTATCTAAAAAAGTAAGACCTGGAATCAATATTTTTGTAGCAGAGCTTATTGCAACTTTTGGTTTAATTTTTATTATATTTGGCTCATTAAAAAAAGGCTCAACTTCCGTAGCTGCATCTGTTGCAGCTTATATTACTGCTGGCTATTGGTTTACTTCATCAACTTCTTTTGCTAACCCGGCAGTTGCATTAGCCAGAACTTTTACAGATACATTCACAGGTATTAATTATTTAAATACCCCAAATTATATAGTTGCAGAAATACTAGGTGCTTTATTAGCTTTATTTATAATAAAGAAAATTATTTTAACAAAATAATCCTGTGAAAAGAGATTGTGAAATTGTTGTGTGTAACAAATAATTTTTTTTATTTAAATATTTTTTTAGTAGACAAAACTTTTTAAAAATATATTAAGAAAGGTAAACCCATTTCAAAAAAAAATTAATAAATTCTTCAATAGATTTAAATTTCTCAAAAGATATATAATTATAACTAAGTAAGATGATTCGTAAATTAAAAATAATAATATGGAACTTACATTAGTTTACACGATTATAGGGTTCGGTTTAGCAGGTTACAGTGTAATCGCTAACGACTCTATTCAAACACTGGGAACATTTATTGCTTCAAAGCAAAAATGGTTCAAATGGTACACACTCGCAAGTGCTGCCTCTTTAGTAATGATTTTTGCCATAACTTGGGGGTGGTATAGTTATGATGGAGATATTTCTTACGGAAGATTAACAAGAATACCTTATCAAGAAATTCAATGGTATCACGCGGTTGCACCTGCAATTTTGTTGGTGTTAACAAGAATTGGTATTCCAGTATCTACAACTTTTTTAGTTTTATCTGCATTTGCCACGACAATTGTTTTAGAGAAAATGCTTGTAAAAAGTATTATTGGTTATGGTATAGCTGCAACTGTCGCTT
>Ga0307488_10000738_pt1 | contig 27086 bp, 29 predicted proteins | sample SB02metaG_FD_202248 | JGI IMG/M metagenome (GOLD analysis project Ga0307488, IMG submission 202248) | Sea-ice brine microbial communities from Beaufort Sea near Barrow, Alaska, United States - SB 0.2 | ecosystem: Environmental > Aquatic > Marine > Coastal | place: USA: Alaska | collected...
CGTTGAAGGATTTATTTGAATGTATATCAGTAAGTCAATGTATTATATATTGCAACAGTATTAATAGAGTGAATGATTTATACGAGGCTTTATGTAAGGACAATTTTCCAGCATGTTGTATTCATAGTGGAATGGAAAAAGCAGATAGAGATAAAGCGTACAAAGATTTTACGAACGGTGGGTCACGAGTACTAATTTCATCTAATTTAACAGCTCGTGGGCTTGACGTTCAACAAGTGAGTACCGTGATTAATTTTGATATTCCAAAAGATATTCATACATATATCCACAGAATTGGTAGATCAGGTAGATGGGGAAGAAAAGGGATGGGAATTAATTTCATTACTCAACGTGATATCCGTAAAATAAGAGAGATTGAGCAATATTACGAAACTCAAATAGAAGAAATGCCTGCCTCTATATCTAATATAACAGCATAATAGAAGATGATAATTTTATGATTATTCTTGTATAACTTATAACTTATAATATACATGTTCGTATAGAATCGATTTATTAATTCGTCAAATATACTAATTAATGAATTCAGAATTTGAATTGCCGATATACTATTTAGAAAACAAGGAAAAACTAGATAGTAATATTATCAACGATTTAGAATTATTAGCTTTAAACGAAGATACAGAACAAAATGATATTGAAGGTAATAATGATACTAATAATGATACCAGCGAAGATAAAGGAATCGACCATGTAAGTCAAGACAAGACCAATCGAAAATGTTTAATGGAAACCGTTATACAACCGAAATCAAAGTTTGGAAAAGAACAATTACATAAATTATGCGAATATTACACGAACAATAAGCTTTTTTTGAAACAAACACAAAAGATTATAGGTTCATGGAAATTAGACGACAAACAATTTTCAAAACAAAAACAATATGACGAGTTTTATGAATTATGGCAAAAAATAAAGGGTGATGAAAAATTCATAGACCGATATTACTACGTTGATGTTGATTTTTTCAAATTTTTAAACCATTCTTCACCATTTCTTCAATTACTTAGTATATATAATTTAGTAAGTCCTATACTAAGTCTGATTTTGCCAGTTATTTTACTGTTAGTGCCTTTTTTTATGTTGAAATTCAGTGGAATACCAATTACTATGGAAAGCTATTACAAGGTGCTAATGAATATCTTTTCAAAACATGCACTTGGTAATGTATTTACTATTATGGAGGATATTTCGTGGGAGAAACGAATATACGCAATAGTATCTATTGTATTTTACGTGTTTTCGATTTATCAGAATTCCATTGTATGTTATCGTTTCTATAAAAATTTCAAGTCTATTCACGAAGATTTATTTTTATTGAGAGATTATTTAACAACAACAATTGAGAATATGAATATATTAGAATCCGCATGTATAAAACATAATACATATCTACCCTTTTTACAAAGCATATATCCTCATAAAGAATATTGTACGAAATTACTGAATGAACTCACTATAATTACTGAATTTGACGTAACGAAATTACATACCAAGTCGAGACAAATAGGATATATTATGAAATACTTTTATGAATTTCATATAAACAAGGACATTCAAAGTACAATTGAATTTAGCATAGGTATGAATTCATTTGTTGAACATATGAATGGATTAAATAAATTGAGTAGAGAGAAATTCACCCATAAATGTAGCTTTGGTAAAAAGACGAAAATGAAAAAGGCATATTATCCGTGTCTAATGTTTAACGAAACCGTAAAAAATGATATTGACTTAAGCAAGAATATGGCTATAACTGGTCCGAATGCTTCCGGAAAAACTACTATATTAAAAACCGTGTTATTTAATTTAATTTTCTCTCAAGGATTTGGATATGGGTTTTACTCAAAGGCGACGATTAGTCCATACAATCATATTCATTGTTATTTGAATATACCAGATACATCAGGTCGTGATAGTTTATTTCAAGCCGAAGCTAGACGTTGTAAAGAAATATTGGAAAGTTTAGAAGATGACAAAAAACATTTTTGTATATTCGATGAATTATTTTCCGGAACAAATCCAACTGAAGCTTGTGCTAGTTCTTATGGATTTGTCAAATATTTGATAGAACAGAAAAACATTGATTTTATACTGACAACCCATTTAACGGATTTGTGTAAAAAACTAGAACATGTAGTTAATAACAGTCATATGAACGTAGAAAAACAAGGTGAATATGCATTCAAATATACATATCAAATAAATCGTGGTATTTCAAATGTAAGGGGTGGTTTAAAAGTATTATTTGATTTGAATTATCCTGAATATATTTTAACAGAATCAACCAAATTATTGAAAAATATGTAACAAAAATCAAATGTATAAAATACGTTTGCATATTATTTAATTAATCTTTACATTAAATAATAATGTATGAAGTTTTAACAAGTCCAATTACATTGCTTTGTTTAGGCGTTGTATTTTTATTAATATCTTTACTATTTTTTTATTTTAAGCGAAGTATCTCTCTTTTAGAGAGGGCACAGATGGAACAAGCACGAGTACTTCAATCATTTATTACCAATATGGAAATGACGCGCTTGCGTCAATATCAACCACAAGAACAACATGCGCCATCATATAATGATGATCATGTAGGAGGACAATCCGATATTGTACATACTGAATCGAATGAACAATTAATCGATGTATCAGATGATGACAGTGATGACAGTGATGACAGTGATGACAGTGATGATAGTGATAGTGATGATGACAATGATGAGGAAATTGCCAATAAAGAAAATGTATCTACTGTATCGAATAATGGATTGTCTATTTTAGAAATAGATGAATTGGAAAATAATGAAGATGGGATAAAAGTCATTCAAATACAAGAGAATAATTTAGAAGAAATTGTGTCGGAATTATTAGAAGTGAATGAATTACCTACAATGAGTAAAGAAACACAATACAATATGAATAATGATAATAGTGATAATCGCAGCGATACTAGTAGTGATACTGACACTGATACTGACAACGATGATGAAAACGTTAGTGAAACGAATGATATATTACAAAACGAACCAATTGTATCTATACATAAAATACCATCAGTACAAGACTTAATGACTAATAGTGACTTAAAAACCGAACATATTTTGACAGATTTAAAAACATTAACTCTACAGAAATTAAGGCAAATCGCAGTAGAAAAAGAACTTATTCAGACAGGTAGTAAGCCTAATAAAAAGGAGTTAATTAAATTAATTGAAGACACAACGCAATAACTTTGTAAATACATTTTCTCTCTATGTATATATATATATAATGAGTTGGGGAACATGTTATGCTGGCTCAAATAATATTCATTTTGATTTTCCACCTATCATGGCAGATGGAAGAAATTATGCAAAGTGGCAGCCAGGTGCAGTGATAAACGAACAAATTAGAGAGGAGAATAACATCAAATCAAATTGGCAATACAGACAATATTTAACAAAAAACGCAGATTCCGTTATAAAAGCCAATCAATTAGAAGCATGTGACGATTGTTGTTACTGTCCTGCTCTAAGAACAGGGGAACCTATTTCAAATACTCCATTCTTGTATAAATCATGTATGGAGAAATCCCAACCATATGGGTATGAAAATAGTGATTTGAAAAATGTTTATCTCTCATCTTATCAGCTTCAAGCTAGAATGGTTGCTCCTGCTATTACACAAGAACAATTACTTCAGCAACATTATCCTAATCCCAATTAAATGAAAACGATTCATGTATTTAACACTTTTAGTCAAGTAAGTAATTAAACAGTGTATTGTAGTATAATATATTACAATACATAAGTAAATGAAAATAGTAAGTATCGATGTAGGAATCAAAAATCTAGCGCTCTGTTTGTTTGAAATTGAAAATAAAGAGAAATACGAAATACGTAATTGGGACGTAGTGAGTCTATGTAATGAAATCGTCGTAAAATGTTCATGTGGAAAGTTGGCCAAATACTGTTATGGTGATATAGTTTGCTGTAAAAAACACTGCAAAGACATTGAATATCCAATTATTCCAAAAGAGTTGGAACTTCAAAAAATAAAAAAGATTAAAATCAACGATCTAAAACAAATCCTTACAAAACATAATATTGATTTTGATACAAAGAAAAGCAAAGTGCTTCTATTAGAATATTTACATGACCTATTGCCAAAAATGTTTATAATACCATTTTCAAATACGGTGAAAACAACTGACTTGAGTCTAATTGAGATTGGTATTAATTTGAAAAAAACATTGGATGAGTTATATGGAGACATACATATAGACACTGTTATTATTGAAAATCAAATTAGTCCGATTGCGAATCGCATGAAAACGTTACAGGGAATGATAGCGCAATATTTTATCATGAAAAATACCACCGATATTCATTTCATATCTGCTGCTAATAAATTAAAAGAATACGTATCTAAAAAGACAACATATTCAGAAAGAAAAAAGATGGGTATTGAAATATGCGAGGAGTTATTAATTAACAATGAGCAATTCGGAAAACATTTAGACATGTTTCATACCCATAAGAAAAAGGACGATTTGGCAGATTGTTTTTTACAAGGGATTTGGTATTTACGAGATATGATAATATATAATTAGTGGGTTTGATTTAAAATTAAAAGTTCTAGTTAAATCATAATGAGTGAACCTGAAATTATCGATATTAGTAATTTTGATACTGGAAATACAATAAATATAAATAATTCGGTAGATAATAATGTACATGATATAGGAGGACAAAAAACGTCGTCTAACTTTGGTACAGGTATCGAATTACTAATGAATGATAAAAAGAAAAATTCCATTGGTAAAGGTGGTGGTGGATTATCTAGTGATATTGATGTGAATGATTTAAATAATTTAGAAGATGAATTGAATGATTTATTATCCGAGCCAAAGAAAAGTATCAAATCTGCTAGGTCAAATATGTTTTCTACTTCATTCAAGTTAAACGACGAGACGTTAGCAGATGATAGTATGAATAAGGATGATGCACATATTCAGTTAGATACATTAAATTTGGGCGCTTCTACAAAAGAGCAATCTAGTGAAGAAAAACAGACTTGGGATGGTTACGGAAAATTCAACGATATACCAATTAATCCTGATATTACAAAATCACAAGCAGAACCTAGAATGAGTAAAGAAGAAGCCTTGAAAGAAAAATTTAACTATCTTCAAAAGTTAGAAGATTTAGAGAGAAAGGGTGTAAAACTAACAAAAAAATATGATATGGACTCGAATTTACTTGAGATGAAAGGTGAGTATGAATCAGTTGTTTCAGAGAAAGAAAGAAAAAATGCTGTAAAATTTCAAGGAAAGATGATGATGGCATGTATTACTGGTCTAGAATTTTTGAATAACAAATTTGATCCATTTGATGTGAAATTGGACGGATGGTCAGAACAAATCAATGAGAATGTCGACGATTATGATGATATTTTTGCTGAATTACATGAGAAATATAAGTCAAAAGCTACTATGGCGCCTGAATTAAAGCTTTTGTTCCAATTGGGTGGAAGTGCTTTGATGGTTCATATGACAAATAGCATGTTTAAATCATCCATGCCTGGTATGGATGATATTATGCGACAAAACCCTGATCTAATGCAACAATTTACAAGTGCTGCTGTAAATTCAATGGGACAAACGAGTCCTGGATTAGGTGGTTTTATGGGTTCTATGATGGAAGGACAGCAAGGACAGCAACAGCAACAAGGACAGCAACAGCAACAAGGACAGCAATCACGCCAACAAGGACAGCAACAGGGACAGCAACAGGGACAGCAACAGGGACAGCAACAGGGACAGCAACAGCAACAGCAACCACGATATAATCCTAATCAACAATTTATGCCTCAATCAAATGGAACTCCGCCAGCACCACTTGCTACTCAAGGACCAACTTCTGTCCCACCCCCAGTAAGACCAGGATATGTTCCTTTATCAAACCGACCTGATATTAATGCGAGTCGCGAGATACCAGCATCAGAAAAATCCAATAGACGCCCTGAAATGAAGGGGCCTAGTGATATTTCAAATATTCTCTCTGGACTTAAAATGAAGCAAACTGAAGTAAATATTCAACATGATGGTGATGAAAAAGGTAGTACGATTAGTATTAGTGAATTAAAAGAGATGCAAAACGACAATATACCTGTTAGATCAAAGCGTCGTAAATCCGAACGTAACACAGTTAGTTTAGATATTTAGTTGCGATAGTTCATCACAATAAATCAATATCTTAAAATAAAAAACAAATAAAAATAATATATTTTATAAATGATATAATATATTATTATCAATTCATCCCATTCCAATAAATAGTACGACATCTACAAGCTATTTTTTCAAATTGACCAACTGAATGTACCATATTTATATTGTAATATTTACTCTCTTGTCTGTAATTTGTAAAAGCATATTTAAGGTAGGGTGTTTCGTCTTCTGAAATCCCTTTTGTATAAATGTCTTTATAATGACGATATACAATACCAGAATTATCCCATGCTCGAGAACTATTATACCAATCAAGTATAATATTCTTAAACAATGGAATATATGGATATGGTTTTTCTTCCTTACAATCCATATATTCGGCTATATAATACCTCAGTTCAGGAGGCAATCTTTCAAGGCGATTTGTTTTATACGACATATTAGATAGTATGTATATTATAATTATTTTATACAACCCAATATATTCTAATAATGATAATCATTTTTTATATGTATTTTTTACAAATAGAATCGATGATTTTTGATGCGAAATAGTAGATACTATAAATAGATATGATTATACCAATTATATATTGGATATTTTCATATTGTTCATTCACTTTGTAACCCAATTGATTTTGATTTATTAAATGCAAATATTCAAAATCCATATGTGGTGATTGTATGGGTACAAGTGGAGGTGGTTCGTCACGTATATTGATAAATATATTATTATCTTCGATAGGCGATACAATGTTAAGATTAATAATCAGTGTATCATTATAATCATGTGTCATTTGAATACACATAGGGAGTACTATGTTTTTCTGAAGCTAGTTAGATATAAAGTAAATATACGTGTATAAACGATTTCAATTTTTATTTATTTCCTTCTAGTCTTTTGTTTTCTATTACATTGATTCGACAGTTTCGACCGATTCGACCGTTTCAACCGTTTCGACCGTCTCTGTTTTTTTCGTGATTGTCGTTTTCCACCTTTTGTATAAGTACTCTTAAATACATTTCTTTTTTGAGGTGAAACCCATGAGGCTTGAGTAGGTAGTACAATCGGTGTTAAATTAGTAGCACTTAACAACATATTAATATTTTCTAGGTCAGATTTTTTTATGGAATAATTTGTATTGACGCCCATCATCTTTGCTGCTTGAAAAATTTCATGTATAGAATGATTATATGGAACCATAAATAAGATACTAGCCAATACAATGAGATTCATATTGATAGGTTGGTTATCTACTGGATTTTTAAAATATTTTGCCATAATTAAAAAGAGCATAACGTGACCAGACAAATTACTCACTGAATATTTGTTATATCGCTTTTGTAAATTTACCGAAAAACTATATGGTTCAATTGGTTTCATATAGCAAATTGGAGGGGTCCATGGTGGTCGTTGGTATAGTCCATCGACCAATACGTTTTCTCCTTTGCTTGTTATATAATTCTTTTCTCTCTGAGATAGTGGAGGAAATAACGGATACTTGGAATAAATGTCACTCATACAATTAGGAATAACATCATTATTGTTACCAGTATAACTAGTCGAAAGTTTTTTAACGGAATTATCAGCAGGTAATTTTACAACGTCTTGATAAGGAACGCCATATACTAGAGGATGCCATAACCAACATAGAGTAATCGGTGATTGGGTTTTATTAGCTATATAATCAGATTGAATCTCTCTATATAATCGTTTATTTTCAGTACATCCACTGGTGATAGGAGTACCTGAGCCTCTTAGATCTTGGTAACAATTAGCTGTCTCAATAATATCAAATCCTAAAATATTCTCAATGAGTAAGATTGATTCATCTAAAAAAGTAGTGTTTAACATGGGATATTTTGTTATAAACGCATCGGTTTGACCAATCTGTCTATTTTCATAATATTCAATCAAAATAGAATACATAAAACAGTCGTTGGTTTTTGATGCAAAATTTCGCAAGATTGACATTTTCTCTCTGAAATTGTATTTTAATATAACATCTTTTAATTCACCAAGTGTTTGTATTGGTTGATAGGAACCATTTAGTTTTACCAATGGAACACCTAATTGTCCTTGCTCGTTAATAACATCCTTGAAAAATATATTTATTACATTATTTAAATTATCTTTTGCACTAATAGCAGGATTGTTGATACTATTTGCTACAATTAAATCAAACTGTAAAAATATCAGTTTTGTCACCTCGTTTTCTATTACACTTTTATTTTTACCATCAAATAATGTTCTAGCTATAGCATAATTATACAACACACTAGATGTATCGTTATATATAGAATTATTAATACTATTATTACTATTATTACTATTATTACTATTAATATTGGACGTCATGTTTCTGTATTAATATATATCTAGATTATTTCTTAGGTACGAAATAAGAATATATTTGTTCTAAACCATATTTTATATCTTTGTTATAACTGTGAAATATATTGGCAATTCCGTAACCTAATATATACCCAGCAATCACTTGTATGACATTATGACAACCTTTCATTATTCTAGCATAACCCATTATGAAAATAGGCACATTATACAACGCTATTTTGTTCCACGAAATATCTTTATTACGCAATAATAACATATTCATCAAGAATGAAATACTGGTAACGTGACCAGACGGAAACCCTGGTTTATGATCTACTAATCCACCACTATTAAATAAAGAGCAATTCATTGCTCCCTTAGGTCGTTTGAATATAGGAGCGTACCAGCCAGTCGTAAGTTCTTTTATGAAATCATGTAAAAACAAACACAAGGATGAACCTAATATTAATACTGGGTCTAATGTATATATTATATAGATATTTGCCAATAATGTAAATAACGAAATGAAATCATATATTGAATTCTCCATGCAATAAATATATATATAACAACAAATAATTATTTTGGTATATAAACAAATTTATAAACCACGATAATTATTTTATATAAGCCTAGTTGTAGGTTGTTGTAGTGACTGTTTTTTTTGGAGTTGAAATAGGTCTAGCAATTGGCAATGTATTTACAGGCTGGTCTTGAAGTTTCGCTGTTTTACCAGCAGGTTTATCTAATCCAACAAGATAATAGTAATCATTGACTATGGATTCCTTCTTTTGCATACAATTTAAGCGAGTAGAATCGACAAAAGAAAGTTGCTGTCCTTGTGTTCCTTGATGGAGTATAAATGTTATATTAACAGATACAATGGGTACAGTTTGTCCAGATACTGGTATCAATTTGTATTTATGATTCCAATTGTAATTATTGATAATATACGGAGTTTGATGAATAAAAAAGGCTGCTCCTTTGTTAAAAAATAAATCTAGAACAAATTTGATATTATTGTAAAGAATACCCTTTTTTTCTGCTGATGCTATGCTAATTGGTTCATATTTCTTTTGTTCTTGTAGTCTTGTGATGAAATTATTCAACTGATTTGATGACAAGAATATTTTTTTGATATCATCATCACCTAAATCCTTATCAAATAATTCTCTCTTTAATTTTATAGAAGGAATAAACAGTATATTTGGAAACATGCCATATAATTGTGGATTCGACATAACTGGTGTGTATTTCATATCTTTCACAATATTTCCATTTAACGTAGAGGCATCAAATGTAATTTTCAATATATTATTACTCATCTTATAGTAATAATATATTATTTCCGTATGACTTACACTTATATAATCATGATTTACACACCACCACGACCATGACCCTTAATCATTTTATTGAGAATCAAGCCAGCAGTATATGTAAGAATCATAATAAGAACTGTAATTGATATATATATAGAAACATTTTCAATCATTTTTTCATCAGAAATGTTATGGAGTTTTGATACGTAAATACCTGTAATCGCAACTAGAAATATACCCATAATAGCATTAACTATAATAGCGTGTTTTAGTGTCATTGTAAGAAATGGAATAAGGAATACAAATGGAAGAATAAATTCAACAAGTGCTGTTATAATAGCAGAAGTCAGAGCATTTTTAGACTGTCCGCTTGCGGTATCAGACATGTACATAGAAAAGGCATCCGCTAATGAATTACTAATACTTAACCCAATCACAGAAGAAATAATAGCACGTAAATTCTCGCCAGAAGACCAAACCCCCAAGCTAATACCCAAAACCGTCATGGCGCTACTAACAATACCAAAACTAATACCTTGTCTAAATGCTGGTGTTTGAAAAATATCAATATATTGTTGACTCATATATATATACGTTTGAAGATTTTAATTATTTATGGATATTATTTATGTAAATGATTACAATATACTTTTATAACTAGACTAAACTTTGGTAATGATTCAATAAATCTATATGTCTTTCACTTTCCTTTTGTTTTTTTGCTCGTTCCAATGTTTCAATAGCTTTATTAATTTCTATATCGCTAATTACACCATCTTTGTTTGTATCGAGATTTAATCGTTTATATTTATCAGGCAACACGCAAAATTTGCTTTTATTGTTCATTAAAAATTCGGATAGAATAACAAAAACAGCAGTTAAGGTAAGAGCTACTACAATATCTCTTGTACCCATCCACGCCATGGTAAAAATAAGAAGTTCCTTTGCAATATTGTACTTGACAAAGGCTTCCATGGAATCACTTAATTTAATTTCTACGAATCTAGAACCAATATTCAGTAATATCATCATTATACCAGTAAAATATTTACTTGAATTTAATACATTTAAGAATTCAAACATAGTACCGATTATATATATTACGAAAAGAAAAGTATTTATTCTAAAAAAAACCTAATCTTCTACCAAAGTCTTTGAATTTTGTATTAAAATGGTAGGTTACATTGTCTTGTGTGCTTCTAAACATTCTGATGTGGGGTCTTACTGACTGTCTAAAATACGTGGTAAATCCTTCTTTTTCTTCCGGTTCATTTGTCATGAATAATAGGGGTAACCATATTGTAAAAATAATAAGAGCAAGTAAAAATATATATTGATTCATATAATTTATCATGTTATTTTATTGTATCTTTTTGATTATATCTTTATTGTACTTTTTGTATAGCTTTCTCGCGATCAATTGGATGCTCATTAGAATCATTAGGTCTTAGATTTTCTTCATTGGTCATTTGCTCTGACGAAGAGACAATTTCAAACGCACAATCATCGTCACATGGATTACACACATCACCACTAAAACTAATATTAGGAAAACTTTCTTTTATCAAGTCGCTTGTAACTTCCTTTCCGTCTTTCATCAAAACACCGTTTTTGCAATTATCTGTTTTAAATAATGAAATGGGAGATGATGAGTCTTGAGTTTCTTCTGATGAGCTGTTTTGATATTCTTTAGAAGAATCATTATTCTCCATACCTTCAACAACATAATGGTTCATAGAAATAATAAACAAAAGCACTAATACACCTGCTAAAATATGAAAATTCGCAGCTACGATAACCAAAACAATAGTTATGATTTTGCCTAAAACATGATTAATGTCAAACAAGTTAGCCATTCTTATATAAATTAAAAATATATTTTTTCCGTAGGTTATTTAAATTATTATCTGTATTTTTTATAAGTAAATGTCTTTAGCAATGTATGCCTCAGATTTTAGTAATGAAAATATGGAAAATAACCCAATCCAAAAAAAAAGAGAAATCGCACGAAATAAGACCTTAAAACGTCGTGATCCTGTAAAATCAAATGCGAATATCGACGTTTTAAAGAAACGTATTCAATATGACGATGGAGACGAGGATGAGGACGAAGGTCTAAGTAATTTCCAACCTCTTCAACATCCAAATTCTGCTGGTATGGAGAGAACCGAAAATAGTCATACAACTCTTAATATAAATGGACAAGGTACAGAAAATAGCATGGAACAAGGTATACATGAACGTATGAACGCACAACAGAATGTTCCATATGATCAAAATAATCAGACCAATCAGACCAATCAAGAGCAACAACAAGAAGGATTCACTCAATTACCCAGCGAATATGCCAAACAATATTATCAACAATATGTCCCATATTTTAATCAAAGCTCTGATGACAACAGCCCAACTGGTGTAAATAAAGATGAACTATTAACAAAGCTTAACCAAATTATATATTTATTGGAAGAACAACAAGATGAAAAAACAGGACATGTTACCGAAGAATTGATTTTATACTCCTTTTTAGGAATCTTCATCATTTTTATTGTCGATTCTTTTGCTCGTGTTGGAAAATATGTGAGATAATTCGTTTAATATTATTATTAATTGTATTATCATTTATCATATGGAGCATATCTCAATGGAAACTGTAGAAAAACCTCAACAAGAGCCTCAACAAGAGCCTCAACAAGAGCCTCAGTCAGTTCAACCATCTATAACCGATATAAATATTACTGATGAAAATACTGCATTGAATGTCATGGTATCATTCCTTCATTTAGCGCAGAAAAGAGGTGTATTCAATATTCAAGAATCTGCCAAAGTATGGGAGTGTGTCAAATTATTTATGAAAAAATAAGATACTGTAAGGTACCATAATAGACAGCGATGATCTTACAATATATTCATATATAACGAATCATCCTTTATCATTTTAGTTTTCATATTATATTGAATGTGAAAACTAAAAAGCTTCGAAGCATTTTTATCTAGTATAATTTACCAAGTGTAGTAAAATCACTCTGGTTTTTGAAAAACATACAAATATTGATGTTCTAATTGCGCCATTAGTAAATCAACTTGCGCAAACGTGATGAATCCAACTTCTTTACATTGATTAATCACTGTTTGTTTAGGAGGTATCCACATTTTATGGACATTCTGTCTTGTTTTCTTAGATCCAGGAGTAGTATCTTTGAAAATTTCTTGAAACTGAACAACGTCATTTGGATACACTTGAAAATCAGATTTGTAATCAAAATTATTAAATACTACGTTGGACTCAGTAATACGCTTATCCGCAAAACTTTGAGGATTTACCATAATAAACGGTTTAGCGGCTGGTACGATTGGATCGAATTTATTCTTATCGACCAACTGAACAATAAAAAATCCTCCAGGACGCAACCAGCTAAAAATATTTTGTAACAGAGCAGTCTTATCTTTGTAGTAATAATAATTCATATTCAAACATACAATATGAGTGAATTGTTGCTGGTCAAACGCCATTGATTTCGTAGGTGTTCCATGAACAAAAGTTAGTTCAGGATACTCTTCTTTAGCATATTTTACCATGGCTTGAGATTCATCTAAACCAACAACATTGTATCCTTGTTTATGAAATTCATTTACTACATGTCCTGTTCCGCTTCCAATGACTAAAATATTACTTTCGCTAGTAGGTTTGGTTATATTTTCAATACTTCCTACTTCGTATTGATTCACCAATTCTCTATAAAATAATTCATCGTATATATTCACATAAAAATCATCATATAGATTGATACCTTTTTTTACGACGAACTTCTCTTTTTGGTCAATAAACCCTTCCTTTACAGGTATATAAGAGTTATAAATATTCATTAAAATAAATACAATTATTAATAAAAGTAATAAATGAAACCAAATAGGCATTTTTTGTAATGATCTTTCCAATTTGTTATAGATTTTTACTATTTTATTACCGATAATTCCTAATTCTGTCATATATATATGTATATTTATGTTATTTTTTTTATAATAAAAACTATATGAATGAATTTGAAATAAATGATGTACGAAGTGAAAAACAATTCAAAGGTATTACTTTCTCCAAATTCAAAAGAACTGATGCAAAAAAAGAATTACTAAATAGTCTCAAGTCTGGTCGTATCGAACAAGCTTTACATTGGAGTGCCGAATTTATCTGCTGTGGTTGCTTTATTGAATTGTGGGATATTATTTTGAATTTTGTCGGAAAGCACATACATTTAGGTAATCCAAAATTACCAATCTATTTAGAAATGCGATTCAATAATTTCAAGGAGCTAATTTCTACCTATACTGGTGTAGAGTTAGATATACGTAACAACGACAAGGTACGCAAAATATTCGCTGAAATAATCACTGTTTTATGTAGTTCGAAAAAAAAGCATTCGATTGAAAGCATAAAAATTAAAAAGCAAGAAGAGTTTGATATGACTACCATGGCAATAAAACTAAAAGCACCCAATGTTCAATATGCTACTGATATATTTAAAAAGGATGATCCAAAAGAATTGTTCATTGCTATCAACGAATTTGCTTTTCACGTGTCGAAAGATTCTCGCAGTTCGTTAGACGCATGTTATTGGTTGGAATGGATTCTAGAATTTGAAAATTTATGCAAGAAACGAAAGGATGTTTGTATATGCGAAAGAAGAAGTTTTGCAATGGTAGATGAAAAATTCGTAAAAGAACCTATATGGATGATTTGGGATGTATTGTTCAAAGCAAATGCCGAGAAAAAAAGCGAAATTTCTGATAAAATATTGAAAAGTATATTTGAATTGTTTTGTATTCGTTATACCAGTGGTGTCAAGAAGAAGCGCAAATATTTGCTATATTTCGCCATTTCATTATTGACAGATACATTTGATTCTACCATAGATATCATTGAAAATAAAGAAACAGTAGATAACATTACAAAGAAAATAAATCTCATCTACAAGGAAATAAAAAAGAACGAACAACGTCCTGCTACTGATTATTTATTTACTGGTCTAGAAAAAAGCAACAGAGAGAAAACATTTGAAAAATTGGAAGCTTTAAACAAACTAAATACAGTAATTCGGTCTTAATATACGAGAGATTAGGAAAATAAACGAATCTTGAAATATGGCAGTTAAAATAATTAGTGCTAAAATATAATACTTAGTATGTAATCCTCAACAATTTATAAGTTATCCACGTCACAGTATAAAATAAAACACCACCCCATACCGTATCTACTATGGCAGGTATTAATTGATAATTCTTAAAGATGGCTATATTGGTAAGATCAAAAATACCGTATATACAAAATCCTAGTAAAAACGCATCATTTGGTCCTTTTCTCTCTATAATAATGAATTTATAAAGAACTAAAATTAATAGGATATAAGAACCGATTGCACCAAATATATTTAGCTTCATGTCTTCTTTTTGTATTCCCTTGACCATTTTGGCAAACAAAGGACCACCAATATTTGATAAATAAATGCTGTCTAGGGCCAACATTGAAAACGCAGGAATAATATAATCCATTTATAGTATTATATTATTATAACTAAAACTAAAACTAAAACTAAAACTAAAATTACAAACAATAATGAATATTTTTATATAACATTTTTATATATGGAAAGTGTCAGTAATAATATTCCGTCAGGTATAACAGTAGATATAGAATCAGTCCCTAAAATGTCATCATCTAATTCTAGTGATGGATATTTTTCAACATATGGCAAAACCAGTTATACACGAATTGGATTAATCGTCGTGATTCTCCTTTTCTTAGGTGTGAATCTTTTTTCTTATTTAGGTGATTTTCTTCAAATTGTGAAGGAAGCAATAGCGCCTCTATTGAAAAATATATTGGAAAGTTTAGGTTATGTTGTTACCGAAACAACAAAAGACGTTACGCAATTATCCGCTGAAGGAGCTAAATTAGGCATCGATGTTGCTGCCGGAACTGTGGACAGTGGTATTAATGTCATTCAAGGACAATTGGATATTGATCAAGGTTCCTCTTCCTCTTCCTCTTCTAGTAATACAAATGTAAACAGCAATGGACAAAACAACAATCAAGGGAACTCGCAAGGAAAATCAAAAGCAATAGATTCTATATCCGATTCTTTGTCCAGTGCTTTAGCCGATGCTGAATATAATAGCGAACCTATGCCAGACGATTCGATGAGTTCTACACAAAGAGTGGGACCAGGTAAATCAGGTTATTGTTATATTGGTGAGGATAGAGGTTTCCGAAGTTGTATTCAAGTAAAAGATAGTGATATGTGTATGTCCGGCGATATTTTTCCTTCTCAAGCCATTTGCGTGAATCCATCATTGAGAGCATAATACAGGTGATAAACATAAATATTTGACTCCATTGTTGTTTAATAATTATTATTTATTTCCTTTTTTTCCTACTGGAAATCCCATATTTCCTCCAGCCCATCCATACTGAGGCCATTTACCTCCTCCAGTCAAGTATGTTCTGCGAACAATGTAATTCGTTAATGGTACCGTCGGATAATTCGTAATTCTTCTAACAGGTCCAGGCGTATCATTCTGATTTGTAAGAGCCCAATTTTTAGTGACATTTGAACACGATAAAATACGATTATTCACAATAGGAAGATTATGAGTATTCGCGTTTGTATAAGTATCACTTTGAGTAGCAAACGATTGACCTCGTTGGCGACCAAATCCTCTCGCCAAACGCGAATAATTTTGTTTTTTTGAAAAACCAGCACCATTTTGCTTGTATTGAAAAATAGTGGCTTTACGCTTCTCACTTAAATCATCTCTTGTCAATGGTTCACCATCAGGTAAAGTAGCATAAGATAAGTCGATACAATCATAGGTAGCTCTTGTCCAAAGAGTTGTCTTGTTTGCCAATAATGGATTCCAATCACAACCATTCAACATAATTATATTATAATAATAACAATTATTTGTTATTACTATAATATAATTATTTGTTATTACTATAATATAATTATTTGTTATGTTGAATGGTTGTTATTATAATCTGACTTAATTATATGTGTAAATGACATATCGTCTAAGGATTAAATCCATTTTTATTTCCCATGAAAAACCATCTTAAAGATAAGTACTTTGGCATACTTTCAGTCATTGTTTGACTATTCATTTTTAGATTGGGTCCATTATCGACAATACCTTGAATCTCGCTCGTACCTAAACCATAGTTGAAATATCTCAATTCAGACATGTATCCGGAAAATCCACCATTCATGGCTACATGTACATCACCGTAATTCTGCTTAGGAACTCCATTCATAATTAATCGCTTTGCCAACTTGCCATTAATATAGGTATCTAGTTGGTGATTTTCTACACGTATTTGCACACATACCCATTTGTTAAGAGGAATATTTTCAATCGTTACTTTTTCTTCGATATCATTGAATGTATTCATCACTACTACTAAATCATTTGTATTTGGTGCAATGTACAAACCTGGAGCATTGTTAGGATGATTCATGCCAATGGGTGCATCGGTGTAATTAATGTTATCATTTCCCTTATGGAACACATGTCTATATTGACCTTCTTGATAGACTAAATCATCAATAAAAAGCCATACAGAGTAGGTGAATTCAATTCCCTTTTCTTGGTTATCCGAACGAATGAGCGGAATAGATCCATTTGAATTGGGATTCTGAGGTATCACAATCATTTTTTTAGCATCTACCATACCATCGATTAAATAGGGAGAGCTAGAGTACGAAAACAACCACGATAACACCTGCGTACTAAATCTAACAGCAACAATAAAGACAACTAATATCAATAGTAAAAAGGCTACTTTTGCTACTAAACTATTTGATTCCAAGAATTCCTTTGTTCCATTTACCATATTATTGTTCTTAAAACTGTCGAATGTTCCAGCTCCGGATGAAATATTTCCAAATTCTGACATATCTTATATATAATACATAAGAAAAATGATTTTTCTTTGAACTAACATTTGAACTAACATTTGAACTAACATTTGAACTAACATTTGAAATTATCCTTTGAATAACCAATAACAGCACACGCAATCCTTTTACCAGCATTACCAGTTTTTAAACTCTCTACATTGCCTCCATTTCCACAATCATCTTCATCTTCGTGAATGATTAAACCTCTGCCAATTATATTTGATTTGCTACCAGAAAGTTTTATGATACTATCGTAAAAATGATATTTTGCATCACCCTTTGAATTTGTCTCAATATTACCTAAATCACCTACATGACGTTTCTTCATACCTGGACAACCATGTGTTGTATTGTATGGGTTAAAATGGGAACACATACTTGTACATTTATCCGTTAAATCGCCTGCTTCATGAACATGAAATCCGTGTAGACTGTTTGGTTCAAGACCACGTAATTGTAACTCTATTTTTATTCTATGATATTTAACATCCTCTGTAAATTTAACATGACCTGTTACTTGACCTGAAAAGACAGCAATAGCAGAAATAGGTTTATTATTCATAATATAATATAAATGACATAAATAATATGGTATCTTTACTAAAAGAATAACAATAAAAATATAATTTGTAAAAAATTATATTTTTGTACTTTTAGTATTTTTGTAAAGTTACACGTAAATAGCGTTTATGTTCTAGATAGTTAAACTACCTTGTTCTTGACCGTCTTTCAAGTATTCGATTTTCACTTGATAAGGAAAGTCAATACCACTACCACCATATCCACTACGGTAAATGTTGTATGCCTCTTGAGGATTCAAAGAATTGGCGTAGTAATGGATATTAGAAGTATAACCTGAAAAACCACCCTGAGGAGTGACATAGACAGGTGCATCATTTGCAATCTTGGCTACACCAGGCAATACACATGTTCTTACTAGTTTTCCATCAATATAAATATCCATGGTTCTACCATACAAGCTGATAATAGCATTCACCCATTTTTGAACAGGAACATTATCGACATTACATGTATGTGTAGAAGCAGTGGCGGATTGAGCAGAAGGATAGACAGTAGTTTCAATCTTTAAATTATTTTCAATTGCTCCTAAAACAATGGATGGACTAGGATTCAAGTCTTTATCCAAACGTCCTAAAACAATTTTTGGCTCACCATATCTATAACTCCAATCCTCAATATAGAACCAAACAGAATAAGCGTAATTAGATGCATTACTCTGTGCTAAATCCCCAGCATCAATTTTAGTGACCTTTTTGGCGTCATTTAAACCAACTAGTTTCGTATTACTTCCCATAAACCATCTTATTACGAATATTAATAATAACACTACTACAACACCTATTGCAACTTTCATAACAGATACAGCCATAATATATAATATACTGTTAGAAATTTTCTAAATCACTGGAGGATTTAAATTTTTTACCGAAGTATATAACCAAGTAATTTTTGCACGAGAAATCGCTTCCTTAAAATAATTTACATTGCATATACCGCCATATATACCATTTGATGTACCGCACGTCATCATAGTATTGCTATTATAAGGAATGGTACCAGGTGTAGATGATACTAGTTCATTGTTGATAAAAATATCCATTGTAGCACCGTCATAATTTACAATCACATGATTCCATTTTTGCATTCGGAACTCGGTCGTTTCGTACAAAATACTTTCATTTTTGTCCTGCGTCTTCAACATGATCTTGAGTTTGTTTTTAGTTACATTGAATAAGAAATTTGGTTTGTCACCTATATTCAGTAAGGATGTATATTCATCATAACTAGAATTTGTCTCAGGAGGGAATGAATCTATGTATATCCACCCTGATACGGCGTATTTATATTGAAATTTATCATCCACGTAATTCACATCACTAAATGATCCTAAATTTGTCTCGTTATTTAAAACGGTTGGTTCATTTATCAGTTGATTTGAATTATGAGATAAAAATTGTTTTACTATCCATGGGTATATGAGATATAATCCTACGAGTAACAATTCTACGAGAAACACAATCATGATGGGTTTTGTAGTAATTTGGTATTGATATTTTAAATAATCTACCAAGTCTAGTAACAAGCAAGGAATATAGGTTATTACCTTGCCTAATAATTTACTCCATGATGGAGGGCTATTGTTCTGGTTTCCATCATGAATTCCAAAGTATTTAACAGCCATGGTTATCATGCCAATAATTATCAACGCGTTAATACCGAATAAAAAGTAGGCACTGAAGTTGGTGTAATAAGACGCCAAGTAAAAGATGAAATATAGTACAGATATTACTAAAACAAAGGAAACAAACGTAGTAGCCAATCTACCAAAATAACTAAGAGCTCCAGCTGTTTCTACGTTTTCAGTTGATTGTTTTTTTTTCATATAAAAAAAGAAGGTCATCATAATTAAGAATCCACCTAACATGCTTAGAAAAATACTCACTCCTCCGTTATTCTCCGTAATAATATTATATGGGTTGGTTGTAAAAACGATAATAATCGTAATAATATACACTAAAAATCCTAGAAGAAATCCAAACTCCATCTTGTAATTTTTTACATAATAAAGCAACATTTCACCAATATAGTATGTAGTATTCACCAATTTTCCACCAAAATTGTCAGCAGTATTATCATATGTAGGCGGTAGTTCCTTTTTTTCAGTCGTATCAGTTCCACCATTCATATTATTTGTCGTTTGTTGTTTTACATTCTGTTTCACACCATGTTTTTCATTCGATTTTCCCATTAATAAACTGTTAGAAATAAATTAAAGATGTTATTTTATTAAAGATTTTCCATGGCTGTTTTTTTTCCATGACAATCCCTACATAAAGCTACTAAATTATCCACATGATTAGAACCACCATTATCTAATCGTATTTTATGATCTACTTCAAACCATGCTGGTAACTGCTTTTGACAATGACCGCAGTTCCAACTTTGCTGAGAAGCAACAAATTTCTTTTTGGTTTCGCTAACACATCTTTTTGTTCCAGTTTTTCCTGATTCCATCATACGGTTAATTTGATGTTGTTGATTGGGAACTCCTGTTCCATTACCCATTCCTCCAATACCGCCACCCCCTGTGAAAGGGGTTTGGTTGGTAAAATCAGTAAAGGGTGTAAAAATATCCAACGTAGATTTAGCGCTAGGCATGAATTTTACTATATTAGATAACTCTTGTACTAAAGAATGAGATTGAGTGGGGTTTTTTTTCAGAAAAAGATAAATACTTAATCCAGCAAATGCAAAACCAGCCATTTTAAAATACTTTTGCCAAGATTGTAATAGTTTTATATAATTTCCATCATAATATGTATTTGCTATAAAAAATCCGGATACTGCTAAAACTAATAATTCTAATTTCATATAATATTTATAAATGTTTTTTTATAAATATTATTGTCGTAAATCATCGTTTTAATACAATATTCACTTGGACTTGGACTTGGACTTGGACTTGGATCTAGACTTGGACTTAGATTTGGACTTGGATCTAGATTTGGACTTGGATCTAGATTTGGACCTAGATTTGGACTTGGACTTGGAAGGAACTTGTATAGGCGAAACTCTCAAATCTGTCGTAATAGAATAATTGCGTTTAATGGAAGACGCTGACATTTTATTATCGTAATTAATAATTTCGTTTAATTCATTAATGGCATTTGTTAGTTTATTTATGTCTATTTTCTCTCCACCATTTGAATATATATGCTCTACTAAAAGAGAACGTATTCTGTTCAGGTATATTTTTTTTGTTTCTTCTTCCAATTCTATGTTTTCCAATTTTACTTCGAAAAAATTGTAATAGATTGTCATTAATCCAAATATATCACTATTATATAGGTAAGCTTCCATAAAATAAGAATTCATATCGAACACCATAGAAGGAGAAGTAAATTTCATTAAAACATCAGTTATGTAATTTGATAAATAGTAAAGATAGTAACCATATTCAATTAGATTATCTTTCTTTACTTCAGACAAAAAGGTTTCGTCACTGATGCCTGGAGAGAAAATCATTTTAAATAGTATCACATTATCGTCATAATATCCATAATAACGAGCCAATTTAATTAAATATTCATTAACCACGTAATTTCGAACATTCATTCTATTAAACAGAATAATTCCATCTTTTACACGTTGTAGAAAAACGTCGTAATTCATTTTAAATTCTTCTGATAACATCATGGAAGAAAAAGGCGTATTAAATTGTAATGGGCGATTCATGATTTCAATGGGAATTTTGCCGTCTTTTACTACACCAGATAAACCCCAGTCAATTATACGTGCATCCATATTCGCATCAATCATAATATTTCTGTCTTTTAAATCATTATGAATTACACCTGCTTCATTCATTGGTCGGACACCGGATTTTATCAACTTCACCACTAACTCGTTTAATAAAAACATTTTTTTCCTACTAATTGTGCCTTTTTCAACCAACCAATCTTTTAAATCCATACCAGCGTCAGGCATGTTCAAAATAGTCAAACGGTCCAATCTACTATTGACATTTTTTTCATTGATATTGTATCTTGTTAAAGCGTAACATTTTTTGTCAAAGTGTTTCATGTCTTCATGAGTTAATTTATCAGGTTTGCACATTTCCACGTCTAATAAATAATATCTTTGATAATTTTTTATTTTACTTAATTTTACTTTAATTTTCTCTATTTCGCTCATTTCTTGCTTACCGTGTTTTTCTACAGACATTTTACTGACACCTTCGATTCTCTCCGTCTTTCCTTTACACTTTAACGCAGGTTTAAAAATACAACCAAATCCACCTGATGCCAAGGCTTCACCACCCAATCTACTTCGCCCTTTTATGGTTTTACGATTCGTATTATTTTTATTCTTACGTGAATCACGGTTTAAATAATTATATTTTTTTATATTTGATTCTATATGTTTCCTTGTTTTATGGTTCAATCTATTTTTATGTTTATTCATTCTTTATATTCACGAGAGAATAATTATTTTTTATACAAGTAGTATCCGCCAATAAATAGACCAATAATAATAATACCAAAAATCAGTTTCTTTCGATATTTTATTTGCTCACGCAATACGATTTCCTTTGGTTTATACATGTCATAATACGCGTCCAATGCTTCAGTCATAGTGATTTCATCCTTGCCTATTTGAATATTTATTTTGTTATGAATAAAATGAACCCATTTTAGAAATGAATCCTTTCCTTCTAAATAAGGCGAAACAGGATATTTGTCTATTAAACTACTAAATTTGTTTCCAATTTGTGGATGAGGAATAAAAAGAGGCAGATTTGTAATAAAATCATAGTACTTCTTTTGTGTAACCTCGTTTGCTTTCAGAGGATAGGATACTGCCATTGTCATTAAGATAAACCAAAAATGTGGTCCCCATACAGTTGGTTCAAACAATTTTTCTGTCATTAAATAGAAACGATATAAAAAGATTGGCAAATAAACATATAGCGTACTATGAATAATAATAATAATAAATCATATAATTTTTGTAATAATTGTGGAAAGGGGGGACATGTATTTCATATGTGTAAGCATCCCATAACAAGTATTGGTATGATTATATTTAGGATGTATGAAAATAAAATTCAGTTTTTGATGATTAAGCGTAAGCATAGTTTAGGATTTGTTGAATTTATGCGTGGTAAATATCCGCTTCATAATTATGAATATTTGATAAATATATTTAATGAAATGTCGAATTACGAAAGAGAGTTAATAAAAAATGCTACATTTGAAGAATTATGGACATATTTATGGGGAGAGCAAATCGGTATTCAATACAGAGGTGAAGAACGTATATCAAGGGATAAATTCGATGCATTGAAATCAGGAATCGAAACAAAAGTAGCATATAATTTAGAGACAATTATTGCAGAAAGTCAATCCACATGGAAAGATACAGAATGGGGATTTCCGAAAGGGAGACGTAACTATCAGGAGAAAGATTTGAGTTGTGCTTTACGTGAATTTGAAGAAGAAACTGGATTTTTAAGAACAAATGTTCATTTAGTTCAAAATATAATTCCATATGAAGAAATATTTACAGGATCGAATATGAAATCCTATAAACATAAATATTTTATAGGTCATATTGATTCAAATATAAAACCAAGCCATATGTACCAAGAAACAGAAGTGAGCGACATGAAATGGTTACAGTTTGATGAATGTATAAAGTATATTCGGCCTTATAATGTAGAAAAGGTGAATATTCTAAGTAAATTAAGTAATGTATTAAAAAATTACCAATTATATTAAGTAACACAAAAATATATTAATACTTATACATTATATTAGTAATATATAAGTGTTATGGAAAAACAAAAAAAGAGAAAACCTGTAAAATTAAGAATAAAAAAAGACATTCCATCTTTAACAGAAGAGAATATTGATTCCGTTTTCAATGAGAATTTCGAAAAGATTGATTTAGACGACGTTAATTACAATACTTTTTTAAAGAATAAGGAGATTTTAAACCAAACATATATTTCTGAACATGAAAACCAGTTTTCTAATTTATATCCATCGCTAGATGATAGTGACTTTAACATTAAGATAGCAGAAAAAAAAGAATTCAGTGAAACAAAATATGATGGTACTATTTACGACATAGAAGAAGAGGCAAAAAAATTATGTGAAGCCGATTTTGAACTCTTACCTCATCAACTTTTTGTACGTAATTTTTTAAGTTTTCAAACACCTTATAATAGTTTGTTGATGTATCATGGACTAGGAACAGGCAAAACATGTAGTGCAATTACAGTATCAGAAGAGATGCGAACTTACTTGAAACAGTTAGGAATTGCTCAACGTATTATCGTCGTTGCTTCTCCTAATGTACAGCAGAATTTTAAATTACAATTATTCGATGAGAGAAAGTTGAAATTAGTAGATGGATTATGGAACTTAAGAGCATGTACTGGAAACAAATATTTGAAAGAGATTAATCCAATGAATATGAAAGGATTGTCAAAAGAAAAGGTAATAAAACAAATAAATAGTATTATTCAAAACTCGTATTTGTTTCTTGGTTACATTGAATTTGCAAATTATATAGTAAAAAAATCTGATTCGGACGAGGATGATCCGAAAAAACGCAAGGCGGAGATGATACGCAAGTTAAAAAAACATTTTAGCAATCGTTTAGTTATTATTGATGAAGTTCATAATATTCGAATAAGTGATGATAAACAAGATAAACGTGTGGCGCAAGAATTGTTCAAATTGGTCAAATACGTAGATAATTTGAGACTATTATTTCTCTCTGCAACACCCATGTACAATAGTTACAAGGAGATTGTTTGGCTTCTCAATGTAATGAATTTAAACGACCATCGATCTACTATTGAAATAAATGATGTTTTTGACAAAACCGGAAATTTGTTAATAAATCCAGATGGAACAAATGCTGGAGAAGAATTATTGAGGAGAAAATCCACCGGTTATGTTTCCTTTGTACGTGGTGAAAATCCATATACATTTCCTTATCGTATTTTTCCTTCTTTATTTTCTATTGAAAATACATTTAAACAAATGACTTATCCAACCAAACAGTTAAATGGAAAGGCAATTATACAACCATTGGAACATTTAGATGTCTATGTAAATGTATGCGGTGCCTTTCAAGAAAAAGGATACAACTACATTCTTTCTGTAATCAAAGAAAAAGCTGGAAAAACAAAAGCAGGTCTGCCTAGTTTTGAAAATATGGACTCATTTGGTTATACTGTTTTACAAAAACCACTTCAAGCATTGAATATTGTTTATCCAAATAAAATGTTGGATGTTGCAAAACCAATTATTGACACTAAAATATTATTAGGAAGTGAAGGTTTAAAAAGAACAATGAAATATACGGAAACGACTAATCCACCTACTAGAAAGAATTTCGAATATAGAAATAAAGATTTCGGTGATTTTTTTGCACCAGATAAAATTGGACAATATAGTTCAAAAATCAAAAGCATCACTGATAATATTCTCAATTCAGACGGTATTGTACTTATTTATAGTCAGTTTATTGATGGTGGAGGCGTACCCATGGCTCTAGCTTTAGAATCATTGGGTTTTACACGATTCGGTACAAAAACATCCAATTTATTCAAAACACCTCCTCATAAATCAATTGATGCGAAAACATTTTTAACAAAAGATGAAATGGAGAATCCAGACGATTTTACACCTGCTACTTATACCATGATTACTGGTGAAAAGGCACTATCACCTGACAAGGTATTTGATTTAAAAAATCTAACGGATGAAGATAATAAAAATGGAGAGAAAATAAAAATAGTCATCATATCGATGACTGGTTCAGAAGGTATCGATTTTAAAAATTTAAGACAAGTTCATATATTAGAGCCATGGTACAATTTAAGTCTGATTGAGCAAATTATAGGCCGTGCCGTAAGAACTTGTAGTCATAAACAATTGCCATTTAAAGACCGTAACGTGGAAATATTCTTATACGGAACCATTATGACCAATACGGAAGAAGAAGCAGCCGATTTGTATATTTATCGTTTGGCTGAATTAAAAGCAGTTCAAATTGGTCGCGTAAGTAGGATATTAAAAGAATCATCTGTAGATTGTATATTAAATATCGACCAGACAAATTTTACAGAAGAAAATATGAATACGATTGTGAAGCAACAATTATCTAATAAAAAAGTAATAGACTTTCCTATAGGAGACAAAGCTAATACAGTTTCATGTGATTATATGGATACTTGTAATTTTAAATGCAAACCATTCAAGAAAATAACAGAAACAGACATCAAATTAGATACATATGATGAAAGTTTTATCATCATCAACACTGACAAGATTATTCAGAGAATCCGCGATTTGTTCAAAGAAAGGTTCTTTTATAAAAAAGATAAATTGATAAGTGAAATAAACGTGGTCAAAAATTATCCACTTATTCAGATAAACGCTGCTTTGACTGTATTAATCGATGATCAAAACGAGTATTTAACTGATAAATATGAGAGATTAGGTCATTTGGTCAATATTGAGGAATATTATTTATTTCAACCAATAGAATTGAACAATGAAAACATCAGCGTATTTGATAGAAGAAATCCAATTGATTATAAACATAAGGAAATTATTGTACCGATTCAAATGAAAAAAGAAGAACTTGTAATTCCATTGATTAAAGACAAACTCGATTTGAAAAACAACAAGGAT
>Ga0307488_10000739_pt1 | contig 27085 bp, 20 predicted proteins | sample SB02metaG_FD_202248 | JGI IMG/M metagenome (GOLD analysis project Ga0307488, IMG submission 202248) | Sea-ice brine microbial communities from Beaufort Sea near Barrow, Alaska, United States - SB 0.2 | ecosystem: Environmental > Aquatic > Marine > Coastal | place: USA: Alaska | collected...
CGTTGCGATAGAAGATCAGCGGAAAGGTGTCCTGATCTTTAATACCGAGAATCACCAGGCCGGTGAGCCGTTCGCTGTCGGTGATCACATGACTGGTGTCGACTCCGGCGCAAGCAAACTCTTCGCGCACAAAACGGCCCATATGCTCGTCGCCAACCCGGGTCAGCATGGCGGAGCGCAAACCGAGACGAGCCGTGCCATAGGCGATATTGCCTGAGGAACCGCCTAGGTACTTAGCGAAGCTGCCCATATCCTCTAATCGAGCGCCAACCTGTTGGCCATACAGGTCAACGGCTGCACGTCCGACGCAGATAATATCGAGCTGGCGTTCACCGATACTCTTTTTCAGGTGATTCATGAATTTATTCCTCGTATTTGGCGTTTCTCTGCCCTGTGTGGCGACTTTGACGCTAGAGCAAAGAAATTAGCAGGTCGGCAATTTTTTAAGTCGGAATAATAGAATTTTATTTCTATTTAGTCAAATATATAGAAAGTACATTTCACTGAGTGCGGGTCTCCGCAGCCATTGGCTTTAAAAGGGCTTTTCTAGGGCTGACTACAGCCTATCAATGCGCACATCCAGTCGCAAAAGCTAGAAAATAGAATATAAATTCCAAAAAGGCCTTTAGTCCTGACCAAAGAGCCTTTAGTATCGAAGCCAATTAGCTCGGGCGTTGTCGGCTCTTGGGTCGCTTGCCGGAGCGCGTACCCTCACTAAGGAAACTTATGTCTCGCTTACTTTCACCTGTATCACAACCCAATGCGGATGGCCGTATTCAAAATATCACCCCCGAGTCGGCGGGGTGGGAATATGTCGGTTTTGAGGTTTACCAGCTGGCGGCGGGGCGCTCCCTAAAGGCGGATTCGCAAAACAATGAGGTTTGCCTGGTGATCCTAACCGGCAAGGCCAGCGTGACGACCCTAAAAGAATCTTGGTCCCATATCGGTGAGCGGACCAGTGTCTTTGCCCAGCAAGCGCCCTTTGCGGTCTATGTCCCGCCCTCAGATGAATATCAGGTGGTTGCTGAAACAGACCTTGAGCTGGCCGTTTGCAAGGCACCGGCCACGGGGCAGTATCCTGCCCGCCTGATTACGCCCGCCGATACCCGATTTGAAACGCGCGGCATTGGTACCAACCAGCGTCATGTCTGCAACATCCTGTTCGGCAATATGGCAGCTGAAAAGCTGCTGGTGTGCGAAGTCATTACCCCAGACGGTAACTGGTCGAGCTACCCACCGCACAAGCATGATCGTGATATGGCACCGAAGGAGACCAAGCTGGAGGAGACCTACTATCACCAGATCGACCCAGAACAGGGCTTCGTGTTCCAGCGTGTCTATACCGATGACCGCTCGATTGATGAGACCATGGCGGTCGAGCATCGGGGCGTGGTGATGGTGCCTGAGGGTTACCATCCGGTCGGCGCACCGCACGGCTATACCTCCTACTATCTGAATGTGATGGCAGGGCCAAGCAGAGAGTGGATCTTTCACAACGATCCCGATCATGCTTGGATCATCGCTGCCGACAAGCTCAAGGCATCAAGCTAGGGTGCTGCAACCGAGAGCGATCGCAAGATCGCTTGGGAAAAGCACCGGCGCAGTCTGTTCTGCTTAAGGTAAAACCCGGCCCGGTCAGTCTTCAGACTCGCGCTCGGGCAGCTTAAAGGTGAAAAATAGGCGGTAGTAGCAATAAATTGTCATGGCGGCTGTTAGAATGCCCCAGAATGGACTGCCCACGACCAGCCATTCGAATAGGGTCCAGGACAGACACACGCCGGTGACTGCATAACGTCGCCAAACAGGGCGGAAGAACTCTAAATCTTGATCTCTAATCATGTTAAAACCCAGTTGCTGGCTGAAAAATAAATTTCAGCGGGGACCTTATGGACGCAGTGACCGGGCTGCTACTGCTACTGCTATTGAGTGAGGCCCAGCCGGCGCTCGAAGCGAGTGATGGTACCATAGCTTTGCCGGTCGCTGGTTGCACCACCGATACGGAGGTTGGAGCGATTTTATTTATTGGCCAAGTTAAGCAAAATCATGACGAGTTGTACTAATTAACCGCAAACAAAGAAAGAGAGAGCGAAACAACTATGCAAAACGCGCCCGCTAAGACACTCGCTGAGTTGAAAGCGCAGATCACGGCAAACCAGAAAAGCTTGAGTAAGCGCCTGTTTCAAGTCGCTCAATATCTGTTAGATCACCCCAACGAGATCGCGTTCGGTACCGTGGTGGTGATCGCCAAAGATGCCGGTGTCCATCCCTCAACCTTGGTGCGTTTTGCCAACGCCTTTGGCTACAGCGGTTTTTCAGAAATGCAGGGCCTGTTTAAGCAGCAGTTGCGCCACGAAGCGCCCAGCTATAACGACAGAATGCGTCTCGCACGGGAGTCCCAGGGCGATCAGGCCGATACCAGTCCAATCGGCCTATTGCGCCAGTTTTCCTCCGCCAATGCTGCCGCGCTCGATCAGCTGGTGCTCGACGTCGATCTGGAGCAACTGGAACGGGCCGAGCAATTGCTCAATAACGCAGAGACCATCTATGTGATGGGCGTGCGGCGAGCCTTTGTGGTGGCATCCTATTTTGGTTATGCGCTGCGCCACGCCGAGCGTCGGGCCTTTTTGATTGATGGGATCGGGGGCTTGACCCACGAGCAGGCCAGCTCTATGGGTTCAAAGGATGTTCTCATTGCGATCAGCTTTCACCCCTATGGTCCAGAAACTCAGAGCGTCGCGCGCGATGCCATTGCCCGCGGTATCCCTGTGGTGTTGATTACCGACAGCCAGTTGAGTCCCTTGGCGGCCGAGGCGACCGCAGTGCTGGTGGTGCAGGAGGCCTCGATCCATGGCATTCGCTCACTGTCGGCCTCGCTCTGCGTCGCCCAGGCTTTGGCTATCGGCTTAACCGACCCGAGCCGGGCTAAGGATTGAGCGCGGTCCTCGATCGATGCGCGATCTTTTTCGCTGCCACAAAAGATACTCAGGGTAGTAGAGCTCCCGGTTGGGGAGTTTTTCGACGCTTATCGCAATACAGAAAAAATATTAGAATATTTATTCTAAAATATTGTGCTGTGAAAAAAATATTGCTAGAGTGTTTCGGTACTTAGAGACAACGGTGTGCGGCCCAAGAACGGTTAGAACGGCTCTTATAGGCCGGCGCACCGACAGCTAGGTTGTAAGCAGATAAATTAGCGCTTGCAACCGGTTGCAAAATTGAGATATAAATAGCTCGACAGAGATATTGCCCCACCTGGGGTTCTGGACAATAACAAAAACTTAAACGGGTGCACCAGACACCTGCCGGAGATAAAGATGAAAAAAACATTACTGGCGGCTAGTCTCGCCTCTGCTTTGTTTGCACAAGCTCACGCAGCTGAGACGTTAACCTTCGGGTATGCGGCTTACCTGTTTGATGACAAGTTCTCGACCATTTTGCGCAACGGTGCAGAAGCCTATGCGGAATCATTGGGTCATGAAATGATTCAAGTCGATGCAAACAACGACCAAGGTCGTCAGATAGACCAGGTTAAGAACTTTATCGCCAACGGCGTTGACGCGGTCATCATCCAGTCGGTCGATTCTTCAGCGGCGCAACCAATGACTAAAGCATTGGCAGATGCCGGCATCCCGGCTATCTACGTTAACCGTAAGCCAATACCGATCCAGCAGTTGGGTTCTATGGCGGCCTATGTTGCTTCAAATGAGATCGAGTCTGGTACGCTGCAAACATTCGCAATGTGTAACCAACTGCGTGCCGAAGGCAAAGCGGGCGGCGCTCGCGGCTACTTGCTGATGGGTCAGTTGACCTCTGAAGCGGCAATTCAGCGTACCGCGGATGCCGAGCAGGTAATGGGCTTGGATATGTGTAACTTCATGACCTTGGTCGCACCGAAGACGACTGGTCAATGGCAGCGTACTAAAGCACAAGACATCATGACTAACTGGTTGTCTACTGGCGAGCCGTTCGACTTCGTTATCGCGAACAATGACGAGATGGCGATGGGTGTTGTCCAAGCATTGAAATCTGCTGGTATCGATATGGATACAGTCGTGATCGGTGGTGTTGACGCAACCGATGATGCAATCGCTGCCATGAAAGGCGGAGATCTGGACGTAACTGTCTTCCAGAACGCTGCAGCTCAGGGCGAAGGCGCTATAAACGCGGCCATCAAGCTGCTCAATGGCGAGAAAGTTGATCGTGAAGTGTACGTACCGTTTGAATTGGTCGTACCGTCAAATGTCGATCAGTACGCGAACCGAAACTAAGTAAGTTTGGTGTAACGGGGCTCTGTCTAGAGCCCCGATTTGTTTCAAAAAAACCGTAATTCCCCACAATCCCCAGGAGATAGTGTCATGGCTGGTTTAGCACATGGTCTTGGCGGTCTTAAGTACGACCCTAAGAAACGTCATCGTCCACCCGAGCTCAACGTCTTTGTTGCCCTCGTTATAATTGTTCTCCTTTTTGAAGTATTAGGTCGACTTTTTGTGGGTGATAGTTTCCTTTTCAATACCCGTGAAAGCATTGATACATTATTTAACGAAGCACGTCTGCGAATTATTATTCTCCAAGTTGCTATTATCGGCATCATTGCCTTGGGTGTGACCCAGGTGATCATATCCGGTGGTATCGATTTGAGCTCGGGCTCAATTGTTGGCGCTGCCGCAATGGTCGGAACTATGTTTGCTCAGAGTTCCATGAACGAATACGGCATGGAAAATACCGACCCTGTCTTGGGTATGGCCTTCCTCGATCTACCGATCATCATAGCAATCGTTGCCGCACTGGCCGCGGGATTGCTGGCGGGTGTGATTAACGGCTTACTGATAGCCTACGGCAAGATACCGCCCTTTATTGTCACCCTCGGCATGATGCTGTTTGCCCGCGGCGTGGCCAACTGGACCACCAAAGGCAAGCCAATTTCCTATTTGCAAGAAGACTACGCTGCGATCGGCGCCGGCATGACTCCGGTGTTTATCTTTTTAGGTGCCGCGGTGGTGATGCATCTTCTGCTTAAATATACCCGCTATGGTAAGCATACCTATGCCATCGGTTCGAACGAGCAGGCCGCACGCATGTCGGGTATTGATGTTGATCGTCTGAAGATCCTAATTTATGCGATTGCCGGTTTCCTCTCTGCACTTGCTGCTATCGTTCTCAGTGCCAAGGCATTGACTGGCCAGTCGGGCATGGGTGTGATGTATGAGTTGGATGCCATTGCGATGGCCGTTATCGGCGGCACCTCGTTGGCCGGTGGACGTGGTTCGGTATTGGGGACCTGTCTCGGCGCACTGATCTTTGGTGTGATTATTTCCGGATTCACCTTTATGAGGCTTGATGCTTTTTATCAGGAGATGGCCAAGGGCAGCATTATCGTCGCAGCCGTGTTGCTCGACCAATGGCGAGCGCGGCAGCAAGCAGCGCGTAATTAAATGAGGATTTCGAGATGAACGATGTAATTCTAAAAACCGAAGGCCTCACCAAACACTACGGCGGCGTCCAGGCGCTGGTGGGTGCTGACTTTGAGATCCGTCAAGGCGAGCACGTCGCCATTATGGGTGACAACGGTGCCGGTAAGTCGACCTTTGTTCGTCAGATTACCGGTGTCGAGCAGCGCAGTTCCGGCAAGGTCTTTTTCGACGGTCAGCCGGTAGAGTTTGCCGGCCCGCTCGAAGCCCGAGAGGCCGGCATTGAAACGGTCTTCCAGACATTGGCTTTGGCCGATGCGCTCAACGTGCCGGATAATTTATTTCTCGGTCGGGAAAAGTTCCTCTTCAAGTTTGGGCCGTTCTCGATTCTGGATTTTAAGTCGATGCGCATCGATACGCTCAAATCCCTTGAGCGGACCGGGGTGAAAATACCCAACGTCGATAATCCGATCAGCAATATGTCGGGCGGGCAGCGTCAATGTGTGGCAATCGCGCGTACCGCGACCTTCCACTCCAAGCTGACCATCATGGATGAGCCGACGGCCGCTTTGGGTGTGCAGGAAACCGCGCAAGTTGAAAACATCGTGCGGACCTTGAAAGAAGCGGGTGAACCGCTGATTCTCATTTCGCACAACATGCGTCAAGTATTTGATCTGGTCGACCGTATCGTGGTGTTCCGGCGTGGACGCATCGTGGCGAACCTGCGCAAAGAAGATACCTCTGGCGAAGATGTCGTAGCCTATATTACCGGTGCAAAAACCGATCCTGCGTACGAGGTGGATGCTTAAGCATCCGCCTAACGAATTTATATCTGGCTCAACGACCTTGTGTTTGAGGCTGAGCCTAACGGAGCAAAATCATGACAATACGCATTGGTATTTTGGGTGCAGGCCGTATCGGTAAGGCGCATGCTGCTGCCATCAGTGCAACGGCGGGTGCTGCGTTGGTGTGCATCGCCGAGCCGTTCGCGGCTGCGGCAGCTGCGATGGCGGACCAATACGGCTGCGCTATTCGGACCATTGATGAGATCGCAGTCTCCGACGATATCGACGGTGTGATCATCTGTACGCCAACCGATACCCATGCCGACCTGATTGAACAGTTCTGCCGAGCGGGTAAAGCGGTGTTCTGTGAGAAGCCCGTTGATCTCAGTTTGCAGCGCGTGAAAGAGTGTCTGGAGGTTGTCGAAGAGACCCAGGGCACCCTGATGGTGGGTTTTAATCGCCGCTTTGATCCGGACTTTATCGGTGTTAAAACGGCGATCGATGAGGGTGCAATCGGCAAGGTAGAGATGGTCTCCATCACCAGTCGCGACCCTGGCGCACCGCCGCTCGATTACATCAAGCGCTCCGGTGGTATCTTCCGCGATATGACCATCCATGACTTCGACGTCGCCCGTTGGCTGCTCGGCGAAGAGGTCGCGAGCGTCCAGGCCGCGGCGTCCGTTCTGGTGGATGATGAAATCGGCAAGGCAGGCGATTACGACAGCGTTAATATTCTGCTGACCACTGCATCCGGTCGGCAAGCGGTGATATCCAATAGTCGTCGGGCGACTTACGGCTATGATCAACGCATTGAAGTACTCGGCTCGAAGGGCATGGTCGCAGCTGAAAACCATCACGAGAACCGTGTGACCATCGCCAATGCCGAGGGCTTTCAACGCCGGCCGCTATTGAACTTCTTTATGGAGCGCTATATGCCCGCGTATGAGGCTGAAATCCGGGCCTTCGTTGCAGCGGTTGAAGACGGTATAGCACCGCCTACAACTGGACATGACGGACTGATGGCCATGGCCTTGGCAGACGCCGCCCTTAAGTCCGTTGCCGAGGGGCGTGTTGTACACCTTACTGAGATTCTACTTTAGTTATGTCCGGCTCATCGTGACCTAGACCGATGAGCCGTTTAGGTGTTCCTCTCCCCCGCGGGCGGATGCTTCAGCTCGATTTTTCGTAACGCCATTTTTCCTCTTCGACGCGTAAGCACAAGAACAATAGGCCGCCCCATGGGCTTCTATTAGGTCCTAACGTGGTAGTATGGCACTAAGCTGTCGACACTCGTCGATATGCTAATCGATCATTACCCTAACTGGAAATTGAGTGTCTCGTACAACGAAGAACCGTGTCACGCTAGCAGAGGTTGCAAAACTTGCGGGAGTTAGCCGCAGTGCCGTCTCGCGCAGTTTTACCGTTGGAGCCTCTGTTGCGCCGAGCACTCTGTTGCGCGTGCAAGAGGCCGCTGAGCAACTGGGCTATCGACCTAATATCTTAGCGCGCAGCCTGACCACGGGCCAGACCGGCCTGGTCGGCCTGGTGGCCAACAACTTTCACAACCCCGTCTATCTTGAATGGTTCGATATCTTTACCCGCCTGCTGCAAGCGCGCGGACTGCGCACCCTGCTGATCAACCTGACCGATGAAGTGGTGCCGCTGCGCAGTCTGGATCTGCTCTTACAGTATCAGGTTGATGCCGTCGTGGTGGCAACCTCAACCTTGCCGATCAGCTTTGCCAGTGCCTTTGCCGCTGCCGGCCTGCCGGTGGTGCATGCCTTCGGGCGCGACAATGATGGCGACTTTGATGTGGTCGGCATCGACAATCGGGAAGCCGGACGGATCGCAGCGCGGCGTTTACTGGCCTGCGGTTATCAGCATGTTGGCTTCTTGGGCGGGCCCGTGAGTTCAACCTCTACACGCGATCGCTTGGCCGGTTTTATGGACGTCGTCGAAGCCCATGCAGGCGTGAAGTTTCAGATTGGCTTTTCTGACACCTACAGTTTCGAAGGCGGGTTTGAGGCGATGCAGACCTTAATGGCCGGGGATTTAGCGCAGGGCTATTTTTGTGGCGATGATGTGGTGTCTATTGGTGCCATGAGCGCGCTCCGGCGTGGCGGAATAATGGTGCCCGAAGCGGTCGGGATTATTGGCTTTAACAACGTTGAGATGGCCGCTTGGGATAATATTCGTCTGACCACGGTGGCCCAGCCACTGCGCCGGATCGTTGAGGTGACGGTTGAACGTTTGCAAGCCCAGTTACAGTCGAAAGTGCCTTACCAACCCAGTGCTGAGCTGCTGCCGTGCGAAATCATAGAGCGCGATACCCTACCTAAAGCACTGACCTAAAGCACTGACCTAAAGATCCTTGCAGCGAAACACTGTCCCGCCCGCCAGCTGGCGAGTGGGACAGGCCGCGCCGGCTCGCTAGAGATCGACCCAGGCACTGTTATTCTGGCCCGACTGCGCTACGGCGGCAATCGCACTAATGGAGTCAGCACCGGCTTCGACCAACGGCACCAAACCCAAGTCGGGCGTTTGCCCGGCCTTGACGGCCTGAATCGCCGTGGCCAGTTCAGAATAGATATTACCAAAGGCCAACGGCATGCCTTCGGAATGGCCTACGGTCACTCGACTGGAGCGATCGGCCTCGGGCGATAAACCGCCTTCGCCGCGCTCAATCACCTGGGTACGGCCACCGAGCGGGGTGTAAAAGAGCTGGTTTGGTTGCTCTTGGCTCCAGCGCAAGCCACCGGTTTCACCAAATACCTGAATGGCTAAGCCGTGTTGCCGACCGAGCGCACAGGAGGAGGTCCAGAGACGACCAACCGTGCCTTCTGACATGCGAAAATTGACCATCGCATCATCTTCTAAAGTTCGGCTTGGAATCAAACTGACACAGTCGGCCGAGAGGCGCTCAACCCGCTGATTGGTGACAAAGGTGGCCAAGTGAAGGGCATGAATACCGCAGTCGGCAAATTGCGCCGAGACACCGACCATCTCTGGATCATAACGCCAGCGTACCCGCGGGTTATCCGCATCGGCTGCATCGGCATGATGGCCATGGGCGAACTCGGTAAAGACCATGCGCACCTTGCCGATATCGCCACGCGCGACCATGGCGCGCATATGGCGCACCAGGGCGTAACCGGTGTAGCCGTAGTTTACCGCACAAATTTTACCGCTCTCGCGGGCCACGCCGATCAGGCTTTGGGCTTCTTGTGGGGTCATGGTCAGGGGCTTTTCGCACAACACATTAAAGCCGGCCTCCAGAAAGGCTTTGGTGATTTCAAAATGGGTATTGTTCGGCGTCGCCACGGTAACCAAATCAACCCGGTCGGCGCGCGCGGACTCGCCGGCGAGCATTTCACGCCAATCACCGTAGCTCCGGCTCGGGTCCAGACCCAGTTCTTGGCCATAGGCTCGGCCTTCCTCGGCGCGATGGTCTAGTGCGCCGGCGGCAAAGTTATAAAGGCCGTCGAGGCGCGCCGCAAGTCGATGGGCGGGTCCAATCTGACTGCCCCGGCCACCGCCAATTAAGCCCCAGTTTATTGTTGTCATCTGTATCTCCTAAAAGCCCATGCTGGCTAAAAATTCGCGGTTGGCTATGGCATCACTCAGCGGTGACACATCGAGCAGCGGATCGCAATCCTGCTCGACGGTCATCCAGCCGTCATAGCCACGTTCGGTTAGCAATGTGTGCAGTGCATCGAACTTCACTTCACCCTGGCCCAGATTGCAGAATATACCGTCGCCACAGGCTTTGTAAAAGCCGGTGCGCTGGAGGATGACATCGGCCTTAATCTTAGGGTCGATGTCCTTACAATGAACGTAAGCTAAGCGATCGTAATAGCGCGTCATAAAGTCAATCGGGTCGAATCCGGCATAGGTTTGATGCCCAGTATCGATGCACAACTTGAGCAGATCCGCGTCGACCTCGTGCATCAAACGTTCGAGTTCATCATGGTGATCCATAAAGCCTGCGGCGTGACTGTGAATGCTCACCGTCAGGCCATAGCCATCACGCGCCATCTTAGATACGGTTTTGATGCGCTCAACAAAGCCTTGCCACTCGCTGGTGCTCAGTTGCACGGCCTCGGCAGGGCGTCCTGCCGTGGGTGCCCGCCGTTCGGATATCGAATCGATCAACACCAGATGCTGAGCACCCTGAGAGGCCAGTGCCTTGGCGGTTCGTTCAGCGCTGTTGAATACCTCTGCGAAACCATCGGGATCGTGGAAGGGTTGGAATACGACACCAGCGGTAAGGGTCAGGCCCTCTTTTTGTAAGGCGTCGTCGAGTTGCGCACGGTCTTCGGGTAGGTAGCCAACCGGGCCCAGTTCGATGCCGCGATAGCCCGCCGCCGCACAATCTTGTAGCACTTTCTGCCACGGTGGATTGCGCGGATCGTCTGCAAATTCGACACCCCAAGAGCAGGGCGCGTTACCGATACGTATTGCCATTATAGTTATTATCCTAGGTTAATTGTTAGAGAGGCTGATCCAGCCAGACGTTTTATGAGAGGCTCGAATGCCATCCATGACGCGCATCACAGCAACGCCGTCATCGAACGATGGCCACGCAACGGTATTGGACAGGATCGCCTTAAAGAAGTTGGCTTGTTCAATAATGATTTGGTCTTGAAAGCCGGTGCCGTGCGCGGGGCCCTGACAAAAATGGCGGTAGTCACCGTGGTCGGGGCCGGCCAGGATGCGTTTAAAGCCGGCGTTCGGTCCATCTTCGGGTTGATAGAGCCAGAGTGAGTTCTGATCTTCTTGATCGAAGCGCAAGCTGCCACGCGTGCCGTGGATCTCATAGGCGTAGCGCATCTTGCAGCCATGTGCGACGCGCGAAAACGATAACAGGCCATTGGCACCGTTGGCGAATCGGGTCATCAGTTGCACCTGGTCGTCGTTGCACGGCGTGCTCGGATCTTGATCGCGTACTTCCGGTCGGCTGGTGATATCGGCGACCAATGAGTTGATCGGTCCGCACAGGGTGAGCGCGCATTGCAGCATATGGGGTGCAAGATCGCCGAGCGTGCCGTTGGCATCGCCGAGCAGGCGCCAGTTACCATCGCCGGAGCCAATTGGGGCCATAAAATCTTCATTGTGCTCGCCGCGAAACCAGGTGATGTCGCCAATGGCGCCATCGGCAATCAGCTGGCGCGCATGCGCCGTGGCGGGGGTGTTGATATAGTTGTAGCCGACCAGGTTTACTATATCCTTAGCCGCCAAGGCGATCTCGGCCGCCTCGGCGGTGTTGCGGCCCATGGGTTTCTCGCACAGCACGGGTTTGCCGACCGCAGCGCAAGCGCGCACATAGTCTAGGTGGGTGTCCTGCGGCGAGGCGATAATCACCGCATCGATCTGATCGGAGTTGATCAGTTGCTCTGGGCTGTCGAACGCAATCTTGGCGTCAAACTTTTTCGCATAGCGTTGTGCACTGGCGGGCGAGGATGCTGCGATCCCCGCCAAAACGATCTCAGCGTCGAGTTCGAAGACCGCACTGACGCTGCGTGCCGCGACAGAATGGGCTTTGCCCATATAACCGCCACCAATAATGCCTACATTTATTATTTTCATACATACTCTGTTTGCAACCGGTTGCAAATGTTATATCTTGTTGACCTTAGAAAATCAATAGTGGGAGTTTAAAATGTCTGAAACGGTACGCTTAACCACAGCACAAGCGATCATAAAGTACCTCGAGAACCAATGGATCGAGCTTGATGGCGAACGCCAGCGTATCTGTGGCGGCGGGTTCGGTATCTTCGGTCACGGCAATGTTACCTGCCTGGGCGAGGCGATGTACGAAGCGCATGACAAGCTGCCGCTCTATCGCGGGCAACATGAGCAGGCTATGGGTTTTGCTGCGGCGGCCTATGCCAAGTTTTATCGGCGTAAGCGCTTTATGTTTTGTACCGCCTCTGCCGGTCCGGGTACCTCGAATTTATTAACCTCATCCGCCTTGGCAATGGCCAATCGGTTGCCCATGCTGATGTTGTGCGGCGATAACTTCCTGACGCGCTTGCCCGATCCGGTGCTGCAGCAGGTCGAGCATTTTAACAACCCCAGCTTGGGGGTCACCGACAGCTTTAAGGCCGTGACTCGATATTGGGATCGCATTACCCACCCCGCGCAAATTTTGCAGTCTTTGCCGCAAGCGCTCGGGGTCCTGTTGGATCCAGCCGATTGCGGCCCCGCCTTTATTGGCTTACCGCAGGACGTGCAGGGCTGGACCTACGATTATCCGGTGTCATTTTTTGCCCCGGTCGTGCACCGTGTGCGCGCCATCATGCCCGACCCGGTCGAATTGGAACAGGCCGCACAAGCCCTAGCCAAGGCCAAGACTCCGCTTATTATCGCCGGTGGTGGTGTGCAATATGGTGACGCCATCGAGGAATTGCGTGCCTTCGCTGAACGGCATCAGATTCCGGTGGTCGAGACCATCGCCGGGCGCGCCAACCTGCTCTGGGACCACCCGCTCAACTGCGGCCCAATTGGCGTTACCGGTTCGGAGTCGGCCAATAATTTAGCCAATCTGGCCGACGTGGTGCTCTGCGTTGGCACGCGCCTGCAGGATTTCACCACCGGTTCGTGGAGCGTGTTTGCCCTAGAGTCGGAGTTAATCAAGATCAACCCGGCACGATTCGATGCGCTCAAGCATCGGGGTACGGCAGTCGTGGCCGGCGCGAAAGAGAGTTTGCCGGCCCTGTCCGCCCTAATGGGTGCGTTTCACAGCAGCCCTGCTTGGCTGGCCACGGCACAGCAAGAAAATGCCAGCTGGGCGTTGATCCGCGCGCGCAACACCGACAGTCAGCAGGGTCCTAACCGCTACGCCCAGGTGATCGGCGTGATCAATGCCCTGTGCAGTCCTGAGGACCGTATCGTGGCCGCCGCCGGTGGCTTGCCGGCGGAATTGGCGGCCAATTGGCGCACCTTGACAACCAGCTCGGTGGATATCGAATTCGGTTTCAGTTGCATGGGTTATGAGATTGCCGGTGGTTGGGGCGCCCGTATTGCCCAGAGTGAAACCCAGCCCGACAGTGACACCATTGTGTGGACCGGTGATGGCTCCTATCTGCTAATGAACTCGGATATTTACAGCGCCGTGCTGACCGAGAAAAAACTCATCGTCATGGTGCTGGATAATGGCGGCTTCGCGGTGATCAATAAGCTGCAGAAGGGCAAGGGTAATGAAAGCTATAACAATCTGATTGCCGATACGCCCACCGCCACCCATCAGCATCGGGTCGATTTTGCGGCCCATGCGCAGAGTATGGGTGCCACCTCTGAGCGGGTCGACACAGTCGATCAGTTGCAGGCGGCTTTTCTGCGCGCCAAAGCCTCGACCAATACCTATGTCATCGTGATGAACGTCGATCCCTATGACGGTTGGACTACCGAGGGCCACGCCTGGTGGGAAGTGGGCACGCCGGCGATCTCTAACTCGGCCAGCGTTACTGCCGGTCATGAAGAAGTTGAATCCGGTCGCGCCCGTCAGCGCAAGGGGGTCTAAGTGTTATCCATTCTGGCGTCGTCAGACTTACCCTTTTTGGTTATTGGCCGGGCCGGAATGGATCTCTATCCTAATCCGCCGGGCACCCGGATAGAAGAGGCGACTAACTTTAGCGCCGAGCTGGGTGGTTCCAGTGGCAATATTGCCGCTGCCCTGAGCCGGTTTGAACAGTCGACCTGGCTTGCCACGTCGGTCTCCAATGACGCGATCGGGCGCTTTGTGGTGCAGCAATTGGCGAACTATGGCATCGGTACGGATCTGGTTCACACCGTCGACGGCGATGTGCGTACCAGCCTGGCCTTGGCCGAATCGCGCATCGAAAACCAGCAAACCATTATCTATCGCAATCAGGCGGCCGACTTTCAGATGAGCGTTGCGCACATTGAGGCGATCGATTTCAGTCAGTTTCGCGCGGTCGTGGTCACCGGTACCTGCCTAACGCTCGAGCCGTCTCGGGCCGCCACGCTCTTGGCCTTGAAGCGTGCCAAGGCCGCCGGCGTGCTCACCGTACTGGATCTGGATTATCGGCCCTACTCTTGGCAGAGCGCCAGTGCCGCGCTGGAGGTTTATCAACAAGCGGTCGAGTGCGTCGACCTGCTGGTCGGTAATGATGATGAGTTTGGTCATATGTCCGGCAGCTATGCCCAGGGCGAGGCCTACGCGCGATCGCTGGCGCTGCGTAACAAGTGGGTTATCTATAAGCGTGGTGCCCAGGGTTCGCTGGCCTTTGCGCCGCAGAGCCCAGCCATCGAGACCGGCATCTATTCGGTTACCGCGTTAAAACCCATTGGCGCCGGTGACGCATTCTTAGGCGGGCTGTTGGCGAGTCTGTCACGCGCCGAACCCTTCGCGACGGCGCTGCTCCAGGCCAGTGCCTGTGCCGCCATGGTGGTGGCCCGGGTGGGCTGCGCCCCGGCGATGCCAACCCTGGCCGAACTCAACGAATTTCAGGCGGCCCACTCGGCCGACCAACATCCTATTGGAGATCTGTGATGCACATTAAACCCTTTGATAATCAGAACAAACCGATCGTTGACGTCGACCACGATCGCGTGCCGTTGAACTATTTCAATATAGTGAAACTCAAGCGCGGTGAAGTCTTTCAATACAGTGTGGCCGGCTATGAAACCTGTATCGTGCCAGCCACTGGGCGCATTAGCGTCTCGGTCGAGGGCAAGGCGATCGGTCAGATCGGCCTGCGCAGTGAAGATGTGTGGGACGCCGAGCCGGAAGGCATTTACGTGCCTACCGCCATGGCCGCGGAAATTGTCTGTGACTCCGAGCAGGCCGAAATCTTTATCGCTGGTGCCAAGTTTGATCAAGTCTTGGAGCCCTTTGCGGTATTTGCCGCTGATGTCGATGTGATTCAGTACGGTTCGGATGACACCAAGACCCATCGAAAGATTAAACACATTCTCGGCATGAAGCAGGAAGGTCGGGTTGGGCGCTTGCTGGTGTCGGAACTCTTTACCGTGGGCGAGGGCGGCTGGTCCGGCTTCCCGAGTCACAAGCATGCCGATGATCGCGGCGATGCCGAGACACGCCACGATGAAACCTATAATTTTCGCTTTAAGCCGAGCAATGGCTCTGCGCTGCAGATGTTGCAAGCGACCGACGATGAGCCCGGTGACGCTTTTCACGTGGTCGATGGCTCGACCTTTATTATCGACAAGGGCTATCACCCCTGTTGTGTCCTGCCGGGCTACCAGATGTATTACTTCACCATTCTCGGTGGCTTAACTAAACGCGGATTAACGCCCCATTTTCAGACCGAACACGCCGGTCAGTTGGAGACCATTCCGGGCATGAAGTCGATGTGGTCGGCGTTCAAATGATCGCTAATCTGCGCGACGTGCTGCAAGATGCCCAGCGCAACCACTATGCCGTGGCTGGGGTGGTGTGCCTGGGTTGGGAGGATATGCGCGCCTACGCTCGGGCGGCGGAAGCCGAAGGGCGGCCGCTTATTTTGCAGGCCGGACCGGGTTGTCGCAAACACACGCCGCTGCCGATCTTGGGTGCCATGATGTGCCACGTGGCCGATAGCGTGAGCGTGCCGGTGGTCGTGCATCTGGATCACTCGCGCTCCATCGATGAGTGTCGCGCCGCACTGGCGGTGGGCTTTACCGGCCTGATGTTTGATGGCTCGCACCTGCCGTTGCTCGAAAATATCGCCCAAACGCGCGCCGTGGTTGAGTTGGCCGAGGGATTAAACGTCGGGGTTGAGGGCGAGATCGGTCAGGTCGGCTATGCTTCCGGTGCGGCGTCCTTGGGCACCGACGCGGGCGAGGCGCAGCAGTTTGCTCAGGGGACTGGCGTGGATGCAATGGCCGTGTCGATCGGCAATGTGCATCTGCAAACGGACAGTGTCACCCTGCTTAATGAAGCGTTACTGCGCCGGATTGAGACGCTGACGGACGTGCCTTTGGTGATCCATGGCGGCTCCGGTGTGGACCCGAAACAGCGAGCTGACTTGGGCCGGTCCTCTAACATATGCAAGTATAATATTGGTACCGAGCTGCGCCGCGGGTTCGGTCGCGAACTGCGCCTTATCCTGGCCGAACATCCAGAGCGTTTTGATCGCAATGAAATATTTAGTGATCTGGAAGACCGCATGGTCGAGGTCGCCCGACGGATGTTGCGCTCGCTCTAAGGCAGACTCATCTTAGCCCATCCTGAGCACCCTAGGCCGCCTTTCTGGCGGCTTTTTTATGACCGCCGAAGCCAAAAACGCAACGCTCGCCAGTGCCGGCATCGTTGCAGTTGCTTTAGGTCGTGCGTTTCTGGCCATGGCGTTCCAAAGCGAGTTCAAAGGCCGCGTCACTCCATTGCTCAGCCAGCGCTTGGCGCAGCAGTGCTTGCTGACTCGGTGGGGCCAAACCGCCGCGCGGCGGGTCCAAGTCCAGATTAGTCGGGAAGGCATAGCCTTCCGCCGAGGCGGCGACCACGGCATCGATCTGGGCGGCACTCAGCGCACCGGAGGCGGCCAAGGCTTTGAGCTGTGGGAACAGCAGCCGACTCATCTTGGCACGATCGACACTTTCCATGGCCCGGCCAAAGGGTGACGAGATCTGCAACAGATTGGCGGCGCGCTTGATATCCTGGCTGGTGTTGGTACCCGCGGCATGAAACAGCGCCGGATTGAACAGCACCAGGTCGCCCTTTGCCAACGGTAACTGAACTCTATGGGTCGCAAAGTAGTCGTGCAATGGCGCGCAGTCGGCGAGCAGGTAGCCGAGCGGATATTTTTGCGAATGTGGCAAGTAGAGGGTCGGTCCGCTGTCCAGGGGCATATCGACATGCGCGATGGCACATTGCAGTGTCAGCGCGGGCGACAGTCGATGGATGTGCGCCGGATACGCCTCGGCCTGATCAGGCGTCATAAAACCCAGATGGTAGTCCCGGTGAGCGACCTGGGCCTGCCCCCCTGGGTTGACGCTGTTGGTTTGTGAGGTAATTTGGTAACCGGGCCCTAACCAGGCGGTGGCCGCCAGGCGCAGCAGCTCATTGCCGTAATAGCGTGCAAAGAGCTCTGGGTCCTGAACGCAAAGTTTTTCCGCGGCATTCCAAATGCGTTCGTTGGCTCCGGGCTTGGCGAAATGGTCCGTGGCGGAGCGCTCGGCCAGTTTTTCATGCTGATAGATATCATCAAACAAGGACTTGGCCCGATCGATCACCTGGGCATCAGCAAAGGCCTGTTTAATCACCAGAATGCCCGGCCCGGACTCCCACACCCACTGCCACTCCGATTGCATTTGAGCGCGTTGCTGACCTGTTGTGTCGGCCTGAATCTGCCTCAGTAGCACAGGTCCATCGTAGAGAGGGACCTGCTGTTGGATATCGCTGGCATAGTGCAGATCGGACAGCTCCAGATTGCTGGACAGCACCGCTAGTAAGTCTTGAAGATTAAAGTCCGCTGCTTTGAGCCAATTTTGGCGTCCAGATAAGGTTTTTTGTTGTTTGGGTTCCATACTGCATGTCCTTATAAGTGACGCGATACTAAATGGCGAAGGCTGAAAAAGAGGTTAATAAGCCGCGAACATAAAGCCCTAATGTTTAGCCTATCCAGGGACCAGTCGTTGCTATCAGGCTTTTGCATCATTTGTATTGGAAACTTAACAGCTATGCAAACAAAAAATGGAAAATTTGGTTTTTTTAGTGCCAATGGACATTATCGTGAGTCAAATCGCCTCTGGCGACCGGCCTCGGTGGTTTTTTTTGCCAAATCAGCCTAAAATTCTGTTTTTTTTACCCAAGGTGTCATCCGTGTCTGCGATAACAACTTCCAGCGCCCTGGCCGATGTGGCGGCGCAACTGCAACTGACCGTCGAGGCGACGCTCGGCCACTATGTGACCAATCTGGGCAGTTCCAATGGGCCACTGCGTGAGGCGAGCCTGGACCAACTGAGTGACTGGATTGCGGTTCAGGAACTGGGCACCAGCCAGCTCCAGGGGTTAATCCCGGTGCTGATCGCGGGCTGCCAGCAGGAATTGGGCAGCCTGACTGGCCCGGCGGTCTTTCAGCGGTCATTTTCGGTCCTAGCGCTGGCCCTGGTGATTGAGCACGACAACGATCACGCCAGCCTGGCCGATGCTGACCTGGACGCCGTGGTCGCCATCACGCTGCGGATGATCAAAGACGAACGGGATTTTTCCGGTTACCAGGGCACCGAGCAGGGCTGGGCGCATTGCCTGGCACATTTGGGTGATCTCTGTTATAGCCTCTACTCGAGTCCAAACCTGACCGTCGGCCACAGCGCAGCATTGTTGCAGGCCCTGGCCGATAAAGTTCAGAACCTGGGCGAGGGGCAATTCTATTATGATGAAGATGAACGCTTGGCCAATGCCATGCTCGCCGGGATTAAGGCTGAACACATAGATTTGGCCCAATTTTCGGCCTTTCTCGATCGTCTCTGCCGAGCCCCCAGTTGGCAGCAGCTCTACTTTAGCCCTGGCGATGATGAGGGTTTCCCGTGGATCGGTGCCTACGAGACGCCCGCCAGCGCCAAGCGCTATCGGGATATTAAAAACTTCTTAAAAACCCTCTATTGCCAATTGGTACTGCGCCACGACGTGCAGCGCGAACAGCCGTTTATCGACTTACTAACAGCCCGTATCAAGGCCATTGATAATGGTTTTTATGCACTCGGGGACTGAGACAGGGCAGCACTAGAAGCCGCCCACGGTGATACTGACCTGGAGCTGCACGCTGTCGCTCTGCGGTAAGTAATAGAATGCAAGACTCGGGTTAAGGATCAAACGGCTGTTGCGCAATAGATTCAGGCTCGGCTGCAGCGTGACACCCAGGGCGGTTTGCCAGGCCGCTGCGCTGCTCTGGGCTCGGCTATTTAGCGAGAGCTCGGTATTGCGCCAATAGGCCAATGGCGTCAAGGGCCAGCCGACGGCACCCAAGTTAACCCGATAGTCGAGCTGGCCGCGCAGGGTGACCCCGAGTGCGCTCGGCGAGCCAAAGAGTCTGCTGTCGAGCAAGAGCGGTGTGCTGCTTTGCAGGTACTGTGCTTCGACGCCAGCGTTTAGCGCTTGTCGGGCGTTAAAGCCGCGTATCGTTAAGCCGGTGCGACTGAGCAGGTCCACTTGCGCTGTGTGCACATTCACTTGCCCGGAAACGCTCTGGAGCATGCCCAGGGGGGTATCGATCGCCTGAGTTGGCTTGTCCTGGACCCGTCGGTAGTCTAACTGGGCCAAGATCGTCGGTGCGAGCGCCAGATCCTCGGTTTTGGCCAAGCGCACCGCCAGCGATGGCAACAACTGTTGCCGATACGCCCCGCGCTGTAACTCGATACGCTCACCAATACCTAGCTGAGCGCTGCGTTTGACCGCCAGGTTAGCCATTATCTGTTGGTCCAGTGCCAGTGACACGATCGACCCGGGTTCGGTGCGGTATTGCGCGTCGATGCGGCCCAGCCAGTCCTGCGCTTCAAAATGATAGCCGGCAGCCAGGGTCAAGCCCAGTTTGGCCAGCACATCATCGGATCGAATGGAGCCCATCAGCGCGCTGTTGTCGACATTGAACCACCAGCTATGAGGGTTCCACAGTCGAGCGCCAATCGGGTAGTCGGTCAGCTCGAACGGTGCCGTGCGTTCCGGGACTAGGACCGGTTCGTGAATCAGGGCCTGGGCATAAATCGGCGCATCGGATAACTGTGTCGATGCTAACCAGTGCGGCTCAGGTGTGCGAGTATCGCTAAAGGCTATGCTAACCAGTGCTTGCCCTTGCGCGGTGTAATCGGCAAACACCAGGCGTTGGCGGAGTGGATCCCAGGTCGGGTAATAGCTGCCAAAAGGACGGCTGGCGACCTGAAATTCCTCGCCACTGACGCGCGAGCGCGCCATCAATTGATCGATACCGGTGCGATCTGACTGGTAGACCAGCCAGTGCTGGGTCAAGAGCGGTGCGCGCAGCGATTCGTCATCCGGTGCCTTCAGCCGAGTTAACTGACTCAGACTGCTATCAACGCTATAGATGCCATCCTTGGAGCTGCCGGACAGGACAAAGACCCAGCCATTGGCCGTCGATTGGATATCGAATGCCAGACTGTGAGCAGGTAATGCCAGGCTGCGGTGTTGTTGACCGGTCGGGTCCAATAATACCAACTCACTGGAGCGATCAATATTGAAGCGGTGGGCCGCAAAGCCATCCCTGCTTTGCGCGACGGAGGTCAGTTTTTCACCCAGGGTCAATTGCTGTAGACCCTCGCTAGGCTGCCAACAGAACAATTCGCCGGTTTGCTGCAAAGGTTTGCGCTTATCGGGCAGCTCGGCGATCCAGCAACTGCGTGAGGCATTGCTGCTGATGGCGCGGGTCTTTGAACCGGAACTGAAGGCGCGGGCGACATCGTTGGGCAGGGTCGTTAAGCGGGTCACTTTCAGGTCTTGAACTTCGACCAGAAAACCGCCTTCGGCCGCATCGACCTGCGCGGCGATAATAAGGTCATCCTCAATGGCCAGTGGATAGAGACTTTGCCAATGGCTGCCGTGAAAGCTCGATAATGGCGTGACTGGGGTCAGGCTCAATTGGTCGAGCTGGTGCTGCCACTGGCGGGTCAGTTGGCTCATCATCGCTTGATAATGCTCGCGCAGAGATTTGCCCGTCTCTACGGCGACGGCACCATCGAAATTGAAGCCGGGCCAGGCACCCAGATGCTGCAGAGAGCGCTCAAACAGATCCGAACCGTATTCGGTGCGCAGATAGGCGGTCAAAAAGTAGCCCAGCACATAAGGACTCAAATAGGGCACCCGATCCAGCCCCGTGCCCAGCATGGCGCGTTCATAGCTATAGGGCGGATGGTTGAGCGCATCGGTGCGAAACCACAGATCGAAGGCCGCGACCCGACCGCGACCCCCAGCGGTCTGGGTGGTTTCGGCCACCACCGCATCGCCTTCCAGAAACCAACTGGGCAGCACGGCCAAGGCAAAGAGGGCCAAGCCACGGTCACCGGCAAACCGGGCGGCGGCCCGAGCCAGCGGCAGGTCATTGAGTTGATTGAACTGGACTATATGGCGGCCTTCATGAACGGCCAGGGCGTCGTACCACTCCAAGCGGGAAAAGGGTGCCGGCTTGTTATACCAGTTGGAGCCATACGGCGGCATGCCGACATTGCCATTGGAGCTATGGGCCGAGGCATGCAGCACCAGAGAGATAGGCCGTAAGGGCCGATCCAGCGGGAGTTCATTAAGGTGATTGGCCAGATATTGATTGAGCGCATCGGCCACTCGCTCAGCTTCAGGTGCTATAGAGGCCTGAAAAATCAGCGTGAACTGGGGTTGCTGAATTTGCTGCCAGCGCTCACTACTGGCCGGTGACGCGCCAAAACACAGGCCCACAAAGGATAACAACAGCACTAGCTTAATCGTACGCACAGTATGACGTCCCTGTTAATCCGATTTTTATTAAGCAACCGGGTATTTCCAAAGGAACAATGGTGCATTGTAGCTGAAAAGTAGCCCGCTGCCCTAAAGGTTCACCGCTAAGCCTTAGGGCGGCACAACCCTTACTGTATCACCAACTTATAGCTGTTAATTTCATCGAGTACCGTTGCGAAGGTCTGTTGCATCTGGGCTGACGCGTCGGCGTTGTCGGTGGTTTTCAAGAGGATCTGCTGCGAGCCACCAGCCACCTGGTGTACGTTTTTATTGATGTCTTCGGCCACGCTGGATTGCTCCTCCGCGGCTGAGGCAACCTTTTCAATGGATTCGTTAAGTCGATCCATCGAGGCAAAGAGGGTGGTCATCATAACCGAGTTTTCGTCGACCTTGGAACTGGTCACATCGGTTAGCTTTTTGCAGTGTGCCATCGACGTTAGGGCCTGGCCGCTGCTGTCGGCTAAGGATTTGATGATTTTCCGCACTTCAACAGTAGAGTCCTGGGTCCGCTGCGACAGGCTGCGTACTTCGTCGGCGACCACTGCAAAGCCGCGGCCCTGTTCACCGGCCCGTGCCGCCTCAATTGCGGCATTGAGCGCTAGTAAGTTGGTTTGTTCCGAAATCGATTCGATACTTTGCAGAATGGTGTTAATAGCAGCCGAATTGGCCGTAACCTCCTCGACGACCGTCAGGGTCGAGCTGATCTCGTGGTCGAGTTCGGCGATGGACTCGGTGATCTCGCCGATACGCCGCGCACCGTCCTGCCCCTGATGCTGCATCTGTGTGGTTTCACTGGCCGCATCCTGCATATCGGAGGCGATCACATCGCTGGTTTGCGACATTTCCGCCATCGCGGTGGCAATCTGGTCGGTGTTGTCGAACTGATCTTGTGCGTTGTTGAGAATATCCTGGCCGCTGGCTTTAATGTGCTCGATGCGGGCTTCGGCTTCATTCACTTTTTGGCTTAGATAGGTCAATGAATGGTCGATGCTGTTCAGGTGGTCATTCAGGGAATGGCTGATCAGCGCAATCTCATCGGACGCATCATCTTCCAGGCGCTGGGTGAAATCCTTGCTGTCGGACACCGTGACCAATAAGGCCTGGATATTGGCAACCCGCCGGGTAATGGACCGGGTCACCTGGATGGCCAACACCGCGGCAGGGATCAGAACAATCAAAAACAGGCCAATCAGCAGGTTTCTCAACTGGGTCTTCTGAGCCAGGTTTTGCCGAGCCTGTGCGCGCAGATCAATACCGATGCCGTCCGATAGGTTTTTAAGTTGGCCAATGCGTTCACTGGCCAGGGCAAACCAGTTACTCGGTCCGCTCGCAGTATTAAGGTCGTCCAGTGCGTCAAAACGCGCCATGATAGCGGCTATATCGCGTGAACCTTTCGTTTTAGCCAATTGCAGAAGCTGATCGACATAGGACGAAGGCGCTTGGTTTTGGAAGGTTAGAGCGCGATCCTGTTCGTCCTGATAATAACCCATAATGCGGATTTTGAGCTCTGCACTGGTGCTGCCAGCGGCAAAAACACCATTGAGCGCACCGCGATATTGGCCGGAACGTTCCTTCATCCACAGCAGTTGCAGCCGTGCGTTCATCAGTTCGGCCAGATCCGCATCGCTTATATGTAAGAGCAGGCGATTGATGGCCCTTAGGGCCAAAAGGTTGAGCTCTGAATAGTAGACAAAAGCCCCGGACGTGGCACTGAGCTGGTCCACGCGCCGTTGAACCGCCGCTTTCTGGGTCAGCTGGGTCTCTAGGGTATCGAACAGGTCGTCAACCACGCTACTGGGCAGTTCATGCAAGCGAGTGCGGTCAAATTGCACCAACGCTAGCGCGGCTTGCTCAGCGATTTGGCGGGCCTGATTCAGCTTGCTTTGGCCGGTTCGACCACCACTGCCGAGAAAACCAGCGGTCAAACCCCGCTCGACCGCGTGACTATGGGCCACGGTATCAAATAATTCCGCCAGGGTGACTATATCCAAGGCTTTTTCCTGATCCACAATGACCTGCTGTTGCTCACCCATTAACAGACTTAAGGCGGCAATGGCCACTACCATGGGCAGGAAAACCGCTAGGGCAATCGCCTGGGATATCTTTAACCGGTGTAAAACCTTCATTAGCGGGTGTCCAATACTTTTCGATGACTGTTTGATATTTATTTTAACGACCTGGCCGAGTAAAACCTTAGGCCGAATATAGTAAAAATGACCATCTAAGCGGTAATAGTACCAGAGACCAATAAATTGTTGTTTAAAAATGCGGCAAACGACGTGATGTTTCGATTTATTTGGCGCTAACCCCGAAAGCTTGGCTAATGCACCCCAAAAACTGACCCACAGGGCCAACCAAAGCATTGGCGCCCAGACCGGCGTCTGGTAACCAGCCAGTAGGGTGGGGCCTGCTGCTCTAGGTATGGCATGGTAACCTCGAGCGCTAAAGGGAATCGGAAGTTTAGAGCCAATTGCTGTTGCTGAAAGTGATTTTTAACTGGGCTGTCGAATGGGCGTGGGTTTTCACTGCAGCCAAAACGACACATTTTAAGCTTTAATTTAGCTTCAACCTATTATCCTAATTCCTTCTAGATTGCAGGTAGTGTGTTATGACCGTTCTATCCGAAAAAGAAGTTCCTGTTTGGGATCCCTTGGTGCGCGGGCTTCATTGGTCATTGGTGTTGTTTTTTTGGTCTGTCTTATCTGACCGCTAGCGAACAAATCTTAAATGGCCCCGGCTTGTCGCAAGCCGACTGCCAACTGTTGAGCCAACGCGGTGTTAGCCGGGATGAAGCCGGCATCGAACATCATGGCTTGGGCCTGCACATCTCGCCGTGGTCGACAGTTATGGCGGGCAGCTCTTGATGCGAGCCTCGGCCCTGGGGGGCTTGCAGATCCGCATGACCCTGCCAAATCAGGGTTGAACCTCCGCCGCAGGGCGTTCTTGGCATTCTGGTCAACAGTTCTATACAATTGTTAGCGGAGCTCCAGTCCACTTGGTTTGGTTCGGCGGCGCCCGTCCACTTAGCTTCGCAAGGTTGCACCTAGCCATTTGGCTTCCTCAGGTTGCACCTATAGGGTTCTCTCAACGGGATTAGCGCAAGGAAATCAGCCGATGCTTATAGTCCCAACTGAGAAACAGTTTGATTGGCAACATGCCCCCTTTGTCCTCATCGCCCTGGTACTGGCCAATATTCTGGTTTTTCTACTCTATCAGTCCAATGACGGCCAAAAGGCCGCCGCGGCCATCGCGCCTATGGTGGAATTGGGTTACGTCGATAAAGAATGGCCCCTATATCAGAGCTACTTGGATCAACAGCAGCGAAATGACGAGTTACTCGATGCGCGCAGCTGGTATCGTCAGGGTGACCAATACCAACTGGCGCAAAGCCTGTTGCTCGACCACGGCTACTATAATCAGTTGCAACGCAGCGCGCGCAGCGAGTTTGACTATGACTTCTACTTAGGCTGGAAAGAACAGCGAGCAAGCCTACAAGCAACCTTCGATTCGATGAGTGCCTTTGCCTTTGGCCTGCGCTCCACCGATGTGTCGGTCACGACCCTGCTGACCCATCAGTTCCTGCATGGCGGACTGATGCATCTGGTCGGCAATATGGTGTTTTTGATCGTCTTTGGCTTTGCCGTCGAGGCCGCCATTGGCCATCTGCGCTTTCTGCTATTCTATTTGGCCGGTGGCATGCTCGCCGGCCTGGCACAAGTGGTCACCAGCCTCGGCAGCGATGTGCCATTGGTCGGCGCATCGGGGGCTATTTCGGCGGTCATGGCCATGTATCTGGCGGTATTTCGCTTACGCAAGATTGAATTTTTTTATTGGATTCTGTTTTTTGTCGGCTACTTTCGCGCCCCAGCCCTGTTAATCCTACCCTTTTACATAGCCGAACAAGTCTATAACTACTACACCGCGACCGACTCCAATGTCGCCTTTATGGCCCACGCAGGTGGTTTTCTAGCGGGCGGCCTGTTCATCGGTGTGGCCTTATTGTTCGATCGAAACATGCTCAACCAAGAGTACATCGAACAAAACCAACTGGTCAGTCCGCGCTTGCAGTCGTTGGCGGCGATCTACAAGGCAATCGAAGCGTTTCGGTTCGACTACGCCTTAAAATTAACCAATGCCCTGATCGAGCGCGAGGGGATCGATTTCGAGCTGGCGCTGATCCGCTTTAATCTCGACAAGATCAAAAAGGGCACCCATTTTCCGCTCAGCTTTCGCACCCTGATGACCCTCAAGGGTCTCAATCCAGCAGAACTGCAGGTGGTGCATAAGTTTTGGCTGGCGACCGATGAGGCCGTGGTGCTGTTACCCAAGGATGAACAACTCAAGCTCGCGTTCCAGTTTACCGGCTTGACCGACCTCAGCGGTGCTGAGAAGATTCTGGCGCATCTGTTCGAGACTGGCTACAAACCCTCTGAACTTGGCCTATTGGCGGCCAAGCTCGCCAATCGTTTTGCCGAACGACGCGATCAGGGCAAGAGCCTGAAATACCAGGAAATGGGTCAAAAACTGAATCGGGACGGTCGCCATGGAATCGTGTAACTATCATCCCCTCGCGGCCTCGAATTTTTACTGCAACGCCTGCGCCAAGCAATATTGTACCGATTGTGTCGATCATTCGGTGGCCAGCGAGGCGCGTTGTTTTCTCTGTGGCGGCGACCTGGCTTACCATGTCAGTACCGCTAACATCGAGCCGTTCTGGCGCCGCCTGGAAAAGGCCTTTAAATACCCACTTAACACCAATGCCCTGACCATGGTTTTCGGCCTGGCCCTGCTCTCGTCGATCCTGACGTCGCTGCCATTACCGGGCCTGGTGCTGCTGTTGCTGAGTTTGATTGTTGCCGGCGCGACGGTTAATTACAGCTTTAAATGTCTGACCTCGACCAGCGACGGCGATATGACCGCGCCCAATATGGCCGATGCCTTCTCCGGCACCCTGGGTGTGCTCTGGCAGCTGCTGGTCATGACCCTGTTGGTCGGTGCGGTGGTCTTTATTCTGGCCAATCAGGTTAGCCCCTGGCTCGGCATGCTCGCCGGGCTGGTGGTAATCGTCGGTTCACCCGCGATCTTGATGTGCTTTGCCCATACCGGCAGTGTGCTTGAGTCGATCAATCCATTGGTCTTTTTGCGGCTAATCTATCGCGTCGGTCTGGCCTACTGGGTGTTGATTATATTCCTGCTGATCATGATGAGCTCGGTGACCGTGATCAGCCAACTGATCGGAAATCAATTATCGGCCCTTTCGTCGATATTGCAGGCAACGGTTACCAACTATTATGCCGTGGTGATGTTTCATCTGATGGGTTATCTGCTCTATCAATATCAGGATCGGCTCGGTTTTGCGACTGCCGATCTGAGCGATCAGGCCAGACGCCAGGATGATCCCGCCGATGTGGTGCTGGCCCATATTAATGTCCGGCTGAAAGAGGGGGAATACCAACGAGTCGATGAACTGTTCCGCCATGGCATCGAGT
>Ga0307488_10000740_pt1 | contig 27080 bp, 28 predicted proteins | sample SB02metaG_FD_202248 | JGI IMG/M metagenome (GOLD analysis project Ga0307488, IMG submission 202248) | Sea-ice brine microbial communities from Beaufort Sea near Barrow, Alaska, United States - SB 0.2 | ecosystem: Environmental > Aquatic > Marine > Coastal | place: USA: Alaska | collected...
ACTAGATGTTTGGTGGCGACGGCAAGGACGACATGAACGGTGGGATCGGCGATGATGTCGTATACGGCGACAGCGGCAACGATAAGGTGTCGGGCTTTGATGGCGACGACACGTTGTTTGGCGGTGATGGACAAGATGTAATGCATGTCGGTTGCGGCGAAGACGTTATGAATGGCGGCGCGGGGGGCGATGTGCTGCGCGGCGCTCATGGGGACGACACGCTTTCTGGCGACGGTGGTGACGATCTGCTGATTGGTGGGGCGGGTGCGGATGTCTACACGTTTGATCTGCTTGGCGAACAGTCCTTTGGGACCCAAGTGTCCAACGACGAAGGACCGGACAGTGAAGAGTTTTACATCGAAGACGCCACTCCACAAGACAATGGAACCGACACGATTGATGGGTTCACCATTGGTGCAGACAAGATCACGCTGGATGGATCGTATTTGGTCGGTGACAGTGAGACGACGTTGACGAGCCAGTCTGATTTGACGTTGACGGTATCTTCCTGAGCCAAGAAGACAGCTTTGCGATCATCCAAGCAGGCGACACGACGATCCGTCTGAAGGGCGTCAATGTTGACGATTTGAGCAAGGATGATTTCATTCTGATCTAGAGGAGCACATGTAGATTTGCGCGACTTGCCTGCGGCAAGCATGCCGCGCATGTTCACGTCCTTTTTACGGCCTTGCCCAAACGGGTGAGGCCGTGAAATTATATCTAGCATTGGACGGCTTTCATCAGCTCATACGCTAAGTTCGATCCGACCCTAGCCATGCGCACCGCTCCTCAAGATTGCGTCGCATATTGGCCCCGTGGTCGACATGTTTTCGCGTTTGAGGGCGGCATCCAAAGATCGCCTCAGTGCAGTGTACTACTATATAACAAGTGTTCAGGAGTGCGGCATGTGGTGGTGAGATGGTCATGCGGTCTCGTTTGGAATCATTGGAAGTTACGACAGACTCTCCTCCCGGGCGAAACAAGAGCGGCGAATCGCCGCCCCTGCGGAGCCTCATTTTTAGGCGAACGCGGGGGGGGGCGCGCTAACATATGGCCGTATTGGTAAGAATTTCTTACAATAGGAGTGGAACAAAGAGAATTAGGCCTTCCGCAATTGGAAAGGGACTTGTAACGTCAGCCTACTAGAAACGATCTGCCTGCACCTTGGGAGAGGTTGTAAGCATTTAATTCCATGGGAGGATATACCATATGGATCGTCGCTCTTTTCTGAAGACTTCTGCACTTGGCGGTACAGCCGCTGCCGCAACGACGCTGGCCGCACCTGCTTACGCACAAGGTAATCGCACGCTAACAATGGTCACTTCGGTGCCAGACGGTTTTGCGGTTTTTGATGACGCTGCGGTGAATTTCATCGACCGCGTGAATGCAATGGCCGACGGCGCGATCACCATCGAAAAGAAGGCCGCTGGCCAGCTTGTTGGTGCGTTTGAAGTGTTTGATGCTGTTTCGTCTGGTCAGGCCGACATGTATCACTCCGCCGATTATTATTTTGGTGGTCAGCACCCTGGTTACTACTTCTTCACAGCCGTGCCGTTTGGCGCGACGGGTGGCGAAATGGCCAGCTGGTACTACCATGGCGGTGGATCACAGCTGCATGACGAAATGGGCGAAATCTTCGGCCTAAAATCGTTCCTTGCGGGTAACACCGGTCACCAGCCAGGCGGTTGGTTCAACAAAGAAATCAATTCTGCAGCTGACTTGCAGGGTCTGAAATTCCGTATGCCAGGCCTTGGTGGTCTTGCATTGGGTCGCACTGGTGCGTCCGTGCAAAACGTACCGGGTGGTGAAATCTATCAGGCTCTTGCGTCTGGTGCGATTGACGGTGCTGAGTGGATTGGTCCATTCGCTGACGAACGTCTTGGTTTCCAGGAAATCTGTGAGTTCTACTACACAGGTGGTATGCATGAGCCGGGTTCGGCACTTGTGGCTTCGATGAATCGCGATGTTTGGAACGAGATGACACCTGCAGTGCAGGAAATCATTTCAACCGCAGCTGCAGCAACCCACCAGTGGTCCTTGTCCCAGTCAAACTACAACAACGGTGCAGCACTTGACCGTCTGAAGTCACAGGGCGTCAAAGTTCTGGAATTCTCGGACGACGTTTGGGATGCATTCGGTACGGCTGCCGCTGGGGCACTGGACGATTTCATGGATGACGAACTGTTTGCACGCATCCGCGCAAGCCAAGAAGCGGCTGTCCGGTCCACTTACGATTGGACGTCTGTTTCAGACGATGTCTACACAGCACAGCGCGCCCGCGTAATGGGCGGCTAAGACTGCTTGCTGATCCCATAGGCGGTCAGCGAAAAGATTGGAGGGCCCTGCCAGAAGTGGTGGGGCCTATTCGTACAACACGCAAAGCGTGGGCATAGATTTTTCAGATATTTTGGGGGCAGGGACATGGAAGAAGACGCCGCAAACGCAGGTGGGTTCTGGTCATCCTATGAAAACGGTTTCACTCAATGGTTGGAACGGCTTCAGGGCCATGCCCCTGAAGGATCGGATCCCCTTTCAGCTGCCACGACATTTCTTAGCGCGCTTTGGAACACGTTTGTGTGGCTCTTCGCAAATATCGCCGAGGCGATTTACAACATCTTCTTCGCGGTCACTCATCCGAATGTCTGGCTGGACTGGTTAAGCTGGGCCAACACGTCCGAAGATAAGGAATCACTGATGCGGTTCATTTACTACGGAGGCTCGCACGAGCTTTTTTTCGCGATATTCGTGTTGTTTCTGACACTTACGACCGTGGCGCTACTGCACCGCCCCTTTATGTGGGGCTGTGTGCGGGTCTTGGAAGGTTTTGCCAATAGCATTGGGCGCACGTTTGCTTGGGCTGGCCTATTGATGGTGTTGGTCCAGATCATGATCATCTTCATGCAACGGGTTTTTGCGGTGTCCGAGCTGTCGATCGGCTTAGGAATCGCCATGACGTTTGATGTGAGTTGGTGGGCCGAGAGCCTGAAACTGTACAATGCGATGATCGTTTGCCTTTGTGTCACCTACACGTTTGTGCAGGGCGGTCATGTGCGGGTTGATCTTGTTTATTCCGCCGTTGGCCACCGCACCAAGCGGATAATTGATATGATCGGATCCTTGGTCTTTATGGTGCCCGCCGCGATCCTGACGTGGATGTATGGCTGGTATTTCTTGTGGCGCCATCTTGTGGTGCCCAATCCGTCTGCGTCAGACAGTCTTGAACGCCTGCTGAACAAAGCCCGCGCGCTGCGCTGGAATGTCGAAACCATCGGGTTCAGCCCGAACGGGTTCAACGCCTATTTCCTGTTCAAGGTTCTGCTCGTTACGTTTACCGCACTGGTTTTGCTTCATTCCGTAGCGTTCTTTTACCGGTCCTATCTGGAACTGGTTGAGGGCGAGGAAAGCATCGATAAATACCTCGACAAGGACTCCCTTGGCGAAGACGAAGAAGCATATGAGGGAACGCACTAATGTTTTTCGGACTTGATGGCGTAGAGATCGGCCTAATTATCGTATTCTTGTGCCTGTTCTCGGGCATCCTCTCGGGCTTTCCTGTGGCGTTTGCCATCAGCGGGGCTGCGGTTATTTCGTTCGCGATCATCGCGGCTTTGGACAGTGGTGGCTATTTGATCCACCAAGCGATTGACACATCATCGGCCGAATACGGAGCACTCATCGCCGACGGGATCAGGAGCGACTTTATATCCGTGTTTCGATATCCGGACTTACCCCGAATAGGGGAGGCTGTGTTTCAGGGTGGCTGGGAAACGGCGATTGACCGCAACTTGTCATTCGTTGTGAACCGGATGAACGAACGTGTTCTGGCGGGGCAGTCAATTGAAACGCTACTTGCCGTTGCGATGTTCGTCCTAATGGGTATCACGCTGGAAAGGTCCAAAATTGCTGATGATTTGCTGACCACCATGAGCCGCGTCTTCGGCGGTCTTCCGGGTGGTTTGGCCGTGTCGGTTGTTGTCGTGGGCGCGTTCCTTGCGGCATCAACGGGCATTGTCGGTGCGACCGTTGTGACCATGGGCCTGTTGTCTTTGCCAACCATGTTGCGGGCGGGCTATTCCAAAGAACTTGCTACAGGTGTAATCGCTGCGTCGGGCACCTTGGGGCAGATTATTCCACCATCCATCGTGATCGTTCTGCTGGGGACATTGGCGGGGGATTTGTATTCTGCGGCACAAGAAACCCGTGCCACCCTTGAGGGCTGTTCGGACGCGTTGACCTATTTGGGCGAACCTGCGGTTCTGTCCGTCGGTACGCTGTTTCAAGCGGCATTGCTGCCGGGCATTTTGTTGGCGTTTCTTTATGCAGGATATGCTTTTTGCTATGCCTTGCTGAATCCAAGCAAAGCGCCTGCTGTGGCCGTTGGAGTGAGCACAGATGAACCGATCACGCGCGGCGAAGGCCTGACATGGTTCCTCGCAGTACCTGGCGGTTTGGTCGTTCTGCTGGTGTTCTTGATGAACCTCGGCGTGGTGGGCAGCCAATCTGTCATTGTTGACAGCTTTACTGACTCTGGCCAGACAGCCAGCCTGCGCACGAACGTATCGCCGGAATGCGCCATCGCGATGCAGGAACTGCACGGCGACAAAGCGTGGTCGACAGCCGTTGCCGAGCAAGCCGCGATTGAGAACGCGGGCGGCGTGACCGAAGCGCGCGAACTTGGCGATGAAGAACGCGCTGATCTTGTGACGCAAGCGGTAAAGGACGCGCCAAAAATTGGCACCGGTATTGCCGTTCTTGCGCTGCTCTTGGCATTGATCCTGACAACAGCGCGCGGTGTTTCACAAAGTGCTGCTTCCGGACCTCTGATCGTTGGCGGCGTCGGGATATTGTTGATGCTTCTGGCTGACGTTGTGTTGATCGGGGCGCTCACAACGCCTGGTGTGACGACGTTGATCATCATATTGCCCCTGCTGTTGGTGATGTGGTCCATGCGCCCAGCGTTCGTGCGGTTGGCCAAAAACGATCTGCTGCGTGTGGTCTTTCCACCGCTTGTGCTGATTATTGCCGTTCTTGGTTCGATCCTTGGCGGCATTACCAACCCGACACCGGCGGCGGCATTGGGTGCGGGTGGCGCACTGATGTTGGCGGCCTATCGCAAGCTCGCAGATCAGGATAAGTCTGGCAAAATCATCCTACTGGCGACAGGTGCAGTGGCATTGATGCTGATTGTCGGTGTGAATTTCGACATGCGCGTCGGCCTAGAAGATGTAGCGTTCGAAAATTACATCGCTTTCGTATTCGCGCTGTCGATGTTCCTGTTTGCCATGTTCGGTTTGTTTTATGCCTGTACCGTTTTGTGGCTGGGTGGTATTCTGACACCAGTTGTTCGCGAGACTGCCAAAGTCACGAGCATGGTGTTTACGATCCTGATAGGGTCGCAGTTGCTCAACCTCGTGGTGATTTCGTTTGGCGGCGAACATTATATCCAGCAATTCTTGCGCAGTTTTGACGATGAATGGACGGTGTTCCTGATCGTGATGCTGGTGCTGTTTGTTCTGGGCTTCGTGTTGGACTTCCTGGAGATCATCTACATCGTGATCCCCATCGTCGGGCCAGTGATTTACGGTGGCACGTTTGATCCCAAATGGGTGACGATCATGATCGCGGTGAACCTGCAGACGTCGTTCCTGACACCACCCTTTGGGTTCGCATTGTTCTATCTGCGCGGCGTGGCACCGAAAGAAGTCACCACGGGACATATCTATCGCGGGGTCATACCGTTCGTGTTGATTCAAGTGTTCGGTTTGCTGGTCCTTGCCTTTGCACCAGGTATCGTGACGATTGTGCCAAACCTGCTGAACTGATCCCGCTTGGCCCAGTTTCGTACCAGTGTCTTAACGGAAAAAAGGGCGCCCTGTGGGCGCCCTTTTTGCATGATGTTTTATTGGCACCTGTGGCGGGGCTGCGTGCTAGCCTTGCTAGTCGGGCAACGTGATGCGCGCGACTTGTTCGGCGATCGGCGCAATAGCGATCGGGTTGATTTCGGATGAATAATCGTCGGGGTGGCTCAACACTTCCCACGCGCCATTGCGGAAAACCTCAACCCCTTTGAAATTTGCCTTATAGCCCATCTTAACTGACCCCGGCACCCAGTAGCCAAGGTAGACATAGGGCAGGTCAAGGTCGCGGGCGATCTTGATGTGATCAAGGATCAGATATGTTCCCACAGAAGATTTTATCAGTTCTGGCGCGAAGAATGAATAGACCATCGACACCCCGTCCTCGAGAATGTCCGTCAGGCTGACGGCGCGTAGCCCCTCATAGGGGTCATCAGTCGCTGGGTCGCCGCGTGGTTCGGTCTTTGCAGCGTCCACCAGCGAGGATCGGTATTCGATCAGTCGTGTGCGGATCGGGGTTTCTTCGACCATGGCAGCAAATTCGAACAGGTCCATATCGGCCATTCCACCAGCGGCGTGGCGGCTATCAAGATAGTCCCGAAACAGCGCATACTGCGGCTCGGTTGCCCAAGGTGATGACCCGCTGCGGGTCAGATCAGCGTTGCGTTTCAGCACACGCTTCTGACTTTTGGACGGCACAAAGTCCGCTACTTTGATGCGCGCGGACATGCAGGCCGAACAATCCGTACAGCACGGGCGATACAGCACATTTTGCGACCGCCGAAATCCTTGTTTGGATAGGGCATTGTTCAGCTTTGCAGCGGCGTCGCCTTGCAGCGCGGTGAACAGCTTTCGTTCCATCCTACCGGCCAAATAGGGACAGGGTTGGGGGGCCGTCACATAAAACTGCGGCGAAAAGGGAAGGCTATGGCGCATGAATACTCTGCAAACTTCAAGTGTGACTAGACTAACAAAATCAACACTGCGACGACAACCCACAATTTAGGCTGGATTTGATCGGCATACCGAGGATTTTGGACTGCTTTCAGCTTGTTTTCCCCTTGTGACGATCCTGCGTGGTTCAATGGCACCTTGTGGCCGGTGCCGCAAAGCATGTCGGTGTCTTGGATGGGTTTCACATTCGGGAATGAGTGGCCGACCGCGCGCGTTGGGACGGGAGCGGTCGGGCTGTGTGTGGCGCGCATCGGGGAGGGTTTGCGCAACTGGGGAGGGTCTGAACTGCTCGGGAGAAAATTGGTCTATAGCATCTTGACGCCCGGCGATTTGGGGCGTCCGATTGGGTGGGCCAGATCAATTAGGCCGGCTTTGCGGCGTCGTCTTCGCTTGTCTCAGCAGAACGGCTGGCGCGATCCTCCATAAAGGTGTCGAACTCGGCCTTGTCTTTGGCGTCGCGAAGGCGTTTGAGAAACTCTTCAAAGTTGCGCTGTTCGTCTTCAAGGCGGTGCAGCGTGTCGGACTTATATGCGTCAAACGTTGAATTGCCTGAGGACATCATTGCCGATCGCATGGCACTGCGGGCGTGGGAATGGCGGGTGCGCTTGGAGGCGAAATTTCTGGAAAACATACGTTTACTCCATATAATATAGGCAAGAAGGGCGAGGCCGACTGGCCAGAAAAAGACGAAGCCCAAGACCATTGCGGCGATCCAAGCACCTTTACCACGCTCATCGAGCCAGCTTTCAGTGCGTTGAAACCAGTTGCCGCGCTCTGAGGTCTGGGCGTAGGGCGCGTTGTAGTCGATGTTGGTGGACGAGGTGGTCATCTGGGTGCTCCATCTGTTGATTTTCTTTATGTGAATACCTTTCACATTACCAAGATGGGTTGGGGCGGCGCTTTGCGCAAGGTCTAATGTAAATGTATTTTACATTAACTTTACAAGCATATGAAATAAAAGATATTACTGTGAATAGCTTTTGAATTTTGTCAATATTTGAGGCTAATACCATGGCCAGATAAGGTAGTTTTGAGTACAACTGACCCCAAATTCAGCAACGCTTGGCGCGGATTACGCGGTAAATGACGCCACGATCGCTTCCGACAGGTCCAGTAAGACGTCCGGCGCAATCTGGTCGATGTGACAGCCCAAGGACCACTCGCTTTAAACTTTTGCTCATAACTTCATGGTTCCAAGGCGGCGGTGGATTGACCAGCCTGAAGGCGCAGACCACAGTCGATCCATGACATTTTCCAGCCGCATCACCCGCACGCCGACGCCGTTTGATCCTGCCCTTGGGGCGGACGGCGCGCAAGCCTTTGGCGATTTTGACCCGATCGTTCGCGAACTGGTGGCAGGGGCTGCGGGGTGCAGTCCGTATCTGGGTGGGTTGTTGGCGCGTGACGGGGCGTGGCTGCGCGACATACTGGACACGCCCGAGGCCGCACTTGAGGCGGAATTGGCTACGATTGCGCTGCTTACGTTGCCTGAATTGGCGTCCGGTTTGAGGCAGGCCAAACGGCGGATCGCGTTGCTGGTGGGATTGGCTGATCTGGGCGGCGTGTGGTCGCTGGAACAAATCACGGGTGCGCTGGCGCGATTGGCTGACGCCGCGGTAGATATCGCGCTAAAGCGGCTGGTAGGCGCGGAAATCGCACGTGGTAAGGTGCCGGGGCAAGTCGCGGATGATGCCGAAACCGCAGCTGGTATGGTCAGCATCGCCATGGGCAAGGGCGGCGCGTATGAGCTGAATTATTCCAGCGACATTGACCTGATCTGCCTGTTTGATGAAACGCGGTTTGATCCGGATGATTTTCACGATGCGCGGTCTGCCTTTGTTCGGGTGACGCGCAAGATGGCGGCGTTGCTCAGTGATATGACTGGTGACGGCTATGTGTTTCGCACAGATTTGCGCCTGCGCCCTGATCCAAGCGTGACACCCGTTTGCCTGTCGATGGAAGCAGCAGAGCGGTATTATGAAAGTGTTGGACGCACGTGGGAACGCGCGGCCTTTATCAAGGCGCGGGCGTCGGCGGGCGATATTGTTGCCGGAGAGGGGTTTCTTAAGAACATCAAGCCGTTCGTGTGGCGCAAGCATCTGGATTTTGTCGCCATTCAAGACGCCCATGATATGCGGCTGCGCATTCGCGAACACAAGGGGCTTGGCGGCAAGATCACGCTGCACGGGCACAACATGAAATTGGGGCGTGGTGGCATTCGCGAGATCGAATTTTTTACCCAGACGCGCCAGTTGATTGCGGGTGGGCGCGATCCATCTTTGCGCTGTCGTGGCACGGTGGATGGATTGGCGGCGCTGGCAAAGGCGGATTGGGTGCCGGACTCGTGCGCGCAAGTGTTGACGGACCACTACCGCGCTCACCGCGAAGTCGAACACCGCCTGCAAATGATACGTGATGCGCAAACCCACGATTTACCGAACACCGAAAAGGGGTTCGCGCGGCTTGCGGCCTTTATGGGGGTCGAAGACGCGGCATTGCGCACCACTCTGGACGCGCGACTGGAGGAGGTCCACACCCTGACCGAGGGGTTCTTTGCACCAACGGCGACGGCCCCAGTGTCGGGATTTGGCGACAGCATCACAGCGCGGTGGCTGACCTATCCGGCTTTGCGATCCGACCGCGCCGTTGCGATATTTGATCGGGTGAAACCATGCTTGCTTGCGGCATTAGAGGAGGCCGCGAAACCCGACGAGGCACTGCTGGCGTTTGATGGGTTCTTGGCCGGATTGCCCGCAGGCGTGCAGGTGTTTTCACTATTTGACGCTAACCCGCAATTGACGCAATTGATGGTGGATATTGCCGCCACGGCGCCTGTTTTGGCCCAATACCTGGGGCGCAATGCGGCGGTGTTTGATGCGGTGATCGGTGGTGATTTCTTTTCCGACTGGCCGGAACAGGACGAGTTGCGCGTCGCGCTGAATGGCATTCTGCAACAGGCACCGGATTATGAAACACGGCTTGACGCGACGCGGCGCTGGCAAAAGGAATGGCATTTCCGCATTGGTGTCCATCATCTGCGTGGGCTGGTGGATGCGCAGACGGCAGGGGAGCAATACGCAGACCTCGCGCAGGCGGTGCTGGGCGCGATTTTCCCTGTGGTTGTGGATCACTTCGCTATCAAGCACGGGCCGCCACCTGGGCGCGGTGCTGTGGTGGTTGCGATGGGATCCTTGGGGGCGGGGCGGCTGCATGCGGCGTCTGATCTGGACCTGATTGTTATTTATGACGGTCAGGATGTTGAGGGATCGGACGGCAAGCGCCCGCTTGCCACTCGTCCCTATTACGCGCGATTGACTCAAGCCATGGTGACGGCGATCACCGCTCCCATGGCCGAAGGACGCCTGTATGAGGTCGACATGCGCTTGCGTCCGTCCGGCGGACAAGGGCCGGTTGCCACGGCTTTTTCGGGGTTTGAGGCCTACCAGATGGAGCAGGCGTGGACGTGGGAACATTTGGCCCTGACGCGCGCGCGGGTTGTGGCGGGTGATATAGGCCTTGCGGGCGATGTCGAGGCGGTGCGCGCACGGGTTTTGGCGGCCAAGGCACACGGTTCAGATGTGGCGGCAAATGTCGGGGATATGCGTCGTCGGATTGCGGGCGCCAAAGCGCCGGATGGCGCGTGGGACGCCAAGATCGGGGCGGGGCGGTTGCAGGATGTTGAGCTTGCCGTACAGATGGTGGCGTTGCAGGCGGGCCAAACAGCGAGACGGACCGCCCAGCAGGTCGCCGCTGGTGGTTTGGACGCCGCAGACAGCGCGGCATTACTTGGCGCGGCGGGCTTGTGTTGGACGGTACAGTCGGCGGCGCAACTGGTGGTTGGCGGCGGTCTGGATACGGATAAATTAGGCGAAGGCGGTTTGCGGTTCATCTTGCGCGAAACGGGCGCGGATGATTTGGCCACTTTGGCACAACACATGGCAGATGTGTCGGCGCGTGCGTCGGCGGTGATTGATCGATTGGTAGGGGACGAACATGGCAAAGGGTGATGCACTTGATCCCAAGGGATTGATTGAGGAGTCTTACAAGATTGACGGGATCGTGGCGCCTGAGTGTCGCTCGATCTTTCTTGATTGGGCGATGAGTTATCAAGGTGTGCCTGCCGTCGGCATTGCTGCGCTGTTGGCGCGCCACAGCAATGAGGCGGTGGATCATCCGATGACCGTGACCCTGCGCGCAGGGCTTGAGGCGCCGCAACCTGCGACGCGGCGCGGAGGTCGGCGCGCGCGGGTGCCTGACTAGGGCCCAGCTTAGGACACTGCGCGCGCCTGACTTATTTAGCGCGGTAAAGCGGCGGCTTGCGCGGCCAATGCGGTGATGCCAGCCCAATCACCGGCCTTCACGAGGTCGATCGGTGCGACCCATGATCCGCCGACACACAGCACGTTCGACAGGCTGAGATATTCGTGGGCATTGGCAAGGCTGACGCCGCCGGTCGGGCAAAACTTCACCTGCGGGATTGGTGCGCCGATGGCTTTGAGGGCAGGGGCGCCGCCGTTGGCCGCAGCTGGAAAGAACTTTTGAACAGTATAGCCGCGTTCGAGCAGTGCCATGGATTCAGTCGCGGTCGCCGCACCGGGGAGCAGGGGCAAATCGTTGGCTTCGCAGGCATCGAGCAGACGGGCGGTGGCACCGGGGGCCACGCCGAACGTGGCGCCAGCTTCTTTGGCGGCTTCTACGTCTTTTGACGTCAACAATGTGCCTGCGCCAACAACGCCACCTTCGATTTTGGCCATTTCACGGATGACTTCGAGGGCGTTGGGTGTGCGCAGCGTCACCTCAAGCGCAGGCAGGCCGCCCGCAACAAGGGCTGCCGCCAGCGCGCCTGCAATACTGGCATCTTCGACAACCAGAACAGGGATGACAGGGGCAAGGCCGCAGACTTTGGCGGCCAGTTCAGAGGCGTGTTCGGGGGTCATATTCTAGTCCTTGTTTGGCGCGCGCCGGCGGCTCGGGTTGGAGCCTCCGGCGGGGATGTTTTAAAAGCAATGATGAGAGGCGTCGTGTCTATAGGATAACGCCTGCACCATCTGTTGACGGGCCGACAGAGCGGCGGAACAAGTCGAACAATTCGCGACCCACACCGTTGCCGTTGCCGGTCAGATCGGCGATTGCGGGCGTGCGATCAGTCAGATCTGTCAGACATTCGAGCGTGCCTTTGTCGACATCCAACCGCACGACATCACCGTCGCGCAGCAGCGAAATCGGGCCACCATCGGCGGCTTCGGGTGCGACGTGGATGGCAGCAGGAACTTTGCCGGACGCTCCAGACATCCGCCCGTCGGTCACAAGCGCGACCTTAAGGCCGCGATCTTGCAGGACAGACAATGTGGGCGTCAGCGAATGCAGTTCTGGCATGCCGTTGGATTTTGGCCCTTGGAAGCGGACAACAATGATGGTGTCTGTCGTCAGCTCGCCTGCTTGAAACGCCACTTTGACATCGTGCTGTTCGTGGAAGATGCGCACTGGTGCTTCGATGACATGGCGATCCTTGGCGACAGCAGAGACCTTGATCACGCCACGCCCGAGGTTGCCGTTCAGTTGCACGAGCCCGCCTTGTGGTGCGAACGGATCAGACGCGGGGCGCAGGATACGATCGTTGTGGGTCGTGGTCGGGCCGTCGCGGTAGTGGAACCCACTGTGGTCCATCACAGGTTCCTTCGCGTAGTGTGACATGCCTGCGCCTGCGACAGTTTTGACGTCTTCGTGCATCAGGCCCGCGTCGAGCAGATTGGCGATCATAAATTGCAAACCGCCCGCCGCGTGGAAGTGGTTCACATCGGCCAGACCGTTTGGATAGACTTTAGCCATAAGCGGGGTGACGGCAGAAATATCTGAAAAGTCCTCGAGATCGAGGATCACACCAGCGGCGCGCGCCATGGCAGGCAAGTGCAGCACGAGGTTGGTAGACCCGCCCGTTGCCATGAGCCCGACAAGCCCGTTCACAAACGCCTTTTCATCGAGGACATCACAGACAGGGGTGAATTCATCGCCCAACGCGGTGATTTCAAGGGCCCGTTTGGTCGCTTGGCGGGTCAGTTCTTCACGCAGTTCGGTTCCGGGATTGACGAAAGACGCACCAGGCAGGTGGAGTCCCATGAATTCCATCAGCATCTGGTTGGTGTTGGCGGTGCCGTAGAATGTGCAAGTTCCCGGACCGTGGTAGCTGGCCATTTCCGCCTTCATCAGTTCTGCGCGGGTGATGTTGCCCTTGGCAAATTCCTGACGGACTTTGCCTTTCTCATCGTTGGGCAGGCCGGACACCATTGGACCTGCGGGCACAAACATCCCCGGGATATAGCCGAATGTTGCGGCCGCCATGATCAGGCCGGGGACGATTTTGTCGCAGACGCCAAGATAAAGGGCTGCGTCAAAGACGTTATGTGACAGGCCAATGCCTGCGGCAAGCGCAATTACGTCGCGCGAAAAGAGCGACAATTCCATACCGGTCTGGCCTTGGGTCACACCGTCACACATTGCCGGAACGCCGCCTGCGACTTGCGCTGTGCCGCCAAACGAACGGGCTGCTGCGCGGATCTGGTCAGGGTAGCGTTCAAAGGGTTGATGGGCTGACAACATATCATTGTAGGCGGTGATGATGCCGATATTGGGGGCCTTGTCTGCCACCAACGTCGCCTTGTCATCGCCCATGGGCGCATAGGCGTGGGCTTGATTGCCACAGGTCAGGTGGGCGCGGCGCGGCCCCTCAGAGGCGGCGGCGGCCATGCGATCAAGGTAGGCGCGACGCGGCCCTTGTGAGCGGGTGATAATGCGGTCGGTGACGCGCTGGATGGTGGGATTGAGAGCCATGATGTCCTGCCAATTAATGTCCTTGGCGAACCATAGCACATGTCGTTAGCGCTAACAACGGTTGAGGTGCCTTATTGGATTATTCGAACACGGTAAGATTGCGTACTAAAGCTGTCACTCAACTTCCCCGCAATAACCCTTTGCTAAACACATTCCCGCCTCAATCTACCGCCTATATTGGTGTCGCCTCGTGGGGGGCAAACAACTGGGCACAGCCTTGGAGGATACTGTGAAGGTACTTAAGGCAGTAACATTTGGCGCGATCATCGCCGCCCTGAGCGCCTGTAGCGCAGTGGACATCGTGTCCCGAAACGCACCGTTAGAAGCGCCGCGTCTTGGCGAACTTTCCGCACCACAGGTCGTGCGCGATTATGCGCTGCATTCGATCCGCTTTGCGGTTCCGGCAGACATGACTGTGTCTGAAGCCAATTCATATTACCCCATCGCCGACATCGTGTGGCGGGGCGACCCCATTGGGAATCGTTCCCAGCAGATCAACGAGATTTTCCAGACGTCCATCCGGGCAGCTGGTCAAAACATGAACGGATCGATCCCTATGACGGTTGATGTTGAACTGGTCCGCTTTCATTCCCTGAAAGAGCGCACGCGTTTTTTTGTTGACGGAGTGAATTCTATCAAGTTCAACATGACAATCCGCAACGCCGAAGCTGGTGAGGTTCTGGATCAATCGCGCTTCGTTAATGCTGATTTTGCAGCCCGCGGTGGCCGCGCGGCAATGGCTGCGGATAATCAGGGCCAAGGCCAGAAGGTTCGGATTACAGCGCATCTGACAAGCCTGTTCTTTCGCGAACTGACGGGTCTTGAGCTGCAAACAAACAATGCGCAAGCGGGCACTTGATCCGCTTTCCAACCTGACTTTTACGCGCTAAGGGGATTGTTATGAATCAGTCCCCTTTACCGACCACCGACGCTTTGCCCGTCGTTCGCCTGCTTCCCAAAGCAAAACCGCAAGTTATTCGCCACGGTTTTCCGTGGGTCTTTGCCAATGAGTTGGTGATGGACCGTCGCACCAAGGGTGTCACGCCCGGTGGCCTCGTTGTGGTGGAGGACGCAGAGCGGCGACCGCTTGGGCTTGGTACAATGAACCCGCTTTCAAAAATCGCTGTTCGGATGTTGGATTTCGATCCAGAGGCCGTAATCGACCAAGCATGGTTCAAGATCAAACTTGCGCGCGCGCTGCAACACCGCGATGCGATTTATGATGAACCTGTCTATCGATTGGTACACGCCGAAGCCGATGGTTTGCCAGGTATCATCATTGACCGCTTTGGCGATGTTGCCGTGATCCAACCAAATGCCGCCTATGCCGAGGCAATGCTGGAACCGCTTGTGGCCGCTCTGATCGAGGTGACGGGCGTGACGACAGTCATCAAAAACGGTACGGGCCGCGCCCGCAGCCTAGAAGGGCTGGAAGAGGAAATGGTTGTTGTGCATGGCACGCAGCCCACGGGCGCTATCCCTGTTATGATGAACGGCGCGACATATATGGCGGATGTCATGGGCGGCCAAAAGACTGGTCTGTTCCTTGATCAGCGGCCGAACCATGCATTTGCTGCTGGCCTGATGAATGGTGGACGGATGCTGGATATGTTCAGCCACGTTGGTGGATTTTCGCTGGCGGCTTTGGCGGCTGGCGCTGGTTCCGCATTGGCGGTTGATGGATCTGCGCCTGCGTTGGAATTGGCAAAAGCTGGCGCTGAGGCCACGGGTGTCGCAGATCGGTTTGAAACCCGTCAGGGCGATGCGTTTGATGTGCTCGAAGCCTTGGGCGCGGAAGAAGAAGTGTTTGACGTGGTCGTCTGTGATCCGCCTGCATTTGCACCATCCAAACCTTCGGCTGAAAAGGGCCTGCGCGCCTATGAACGCCTGGCGCGTCTCGCAGCGCCATTGGTCAAAGATGGTGGTTATCTGGTGTTGTGTTCATGTTCACATGCCGCTGACCTGAAACGCTTTCGCGATGCATCTGCGCGCGGGATTGGCCGTGGCGGACGCCGCAGCCAGTTGGTTTACACAGGCTCTGCGGGGCCAGACCATCCGTTGCTGCCGCAATTGGCGGAAAGCGGCTATCTGAAAGCGCTGGTCTTTCGGCTTTAGGGACTTGGCTATGACGGATTGGTCATGAGGGCTTGGCGATGAGAGTCCTGATCGATGCCTGCGTCCTTTATCCCACCGTGATGCGCGAGGTCGTGTTGGGCGTAGCGCAAGCGGGGCTGTTTGATCCGCGCTGGTCGGCGCTTATCTTGGAAGAATGGGCACGTGCGGCGCGCAAGATAGGGCCGCAAGGTGAGACGATTGCGCGGGGTGAAATCGCCACCATCCAAGCACGGTTTCCAAGGGCCGAGGTCAAAATTCCGCACGGTGTTGAGGCGCGGCTTTGGTTGCCAGACCCCGATGACATCCACGTCTTCGCTGCTGCAATCGGCAGTTCGTGCGACGCGATCATGACGATGAATGCCAAAGATTTCCCGCGAAACGAATTGGCCGATCAGGGGTTGGAACGTGTCGATCCCGACGGGTTCCTGATTGGTTTGGCGGTGCAGCATCCAGTCGAAGTTCAGATAGTTGGAGAGGCTGTGCTTGCCGAAGCACGGCGATTGTCTGGTGAGCCTTGGCAGATGCGCAAACTTATGCGCAAAGCCCGCCTGCCGCGTCTTGGAAAGCTGCTGGGTTAGGATTTGAGTTGTATTGGCCAAGATGAAGAGGGCAGTGTCACGCGCCCCATTTCGCCTCGTTCGCTTCAATCGCGGCGATGCGTTCGGCGGTTTTGGGGTGGCTGAGCAGCCACGCAGGTTGCGCCGCGCCGTTTGCACCTGTCAATTTTTCGAGCTTGGTAAATAGGGTTTTTTGAGCATTTGTCCCGATGCCCGCCTTGAGGAGAAGGGCGGAGGCATAGGCGTCAGCCTCATATTCATCAGATCGAGACAGGCGCGCCATCAGCATGCTCATCGCGGCATTGGCGATCAGTGGCCCGATGCCGGGCATAAAGCGCGACAGCACCATGGCCAGCGCCGTGCGTAGGGCATTTTGGCCGGAAAAGTCGATCATGCGGCGGCGGGAATGCCCCAAGGCGACGTGACCCAATTCATGGGCGATGACGGAGGCCATTTCTTCTGCGGTAACCTCGTTTTCCTTGTATTTATTGTAAAACCCGCGGGTTATGAAAATCCGGCCATCCGGTGCCGCAAGCCCGTTCACGGGTTCGATTTCATAGATGTGGACTTTGATGCGGGGAATATCGACAACATCGGCCATTTGCGCCGTCAGGGCGCGCAGTTTGGGGTCTGCCAGTTCGGTGGATTTTTCATCCAACTCACGCGTCGTGCGCCATGCGGACAGACGATACATAAAGATGCCGTAACCGATGGCAAGCAGGATGGGGAAGAATTTGAGCATATGTTAGATATGGGGCCAAAGATCGGCGCTGCAAGTCATGCGATCAACAGATCGAGCGGGTGACGTGACAAGCGTTCACATCCGGTGTCCGTCACCAGAACCGAATGGCCCAATGTCATGGCCGCGCCGGAGTCGCTGTCCATCAGGATCATATGCAGGAAAAAGACTTGGCCCTGTTGCATCAAAAGCGGATTGCCCTCGTAAAACATCGGGAAATCGACCCAGATCGGGTTGTAGACCGCGCCCATGCCATAGCCGCAGGCCTGCAAGCGTGCGTGGCTGAAACCGTGGGCGTCAAAGACATTGGCGTGGGCGGTGTAGACGTCGCCCATCGGCGCGTTTGGTTTGATGGCCTTTTCGCAGGCCACCAGCGCCTCAGCGCAGGTGGCGTGCATGCGGGTGTGGCTTTGGGTGGGTGCGCCGATCACGACAGTGCGCATCATTGCGGCGTGATAGCGTGCAAAGGTGCCCGACCATTCCAGTGTCAGCTGGTCGGCTGGGTCCAGATGGCGGCGGCCGGAATAATAGCGACACAGCAGCGCGCCGTCGCCGGAACCGATGATAAATTCGTTGCCCGCATAATCCCCACCACCTTTGAAAACGGCACCCTGCATCGCGGCTAGAATATCGCCTTCAAATGCGCCCGCGTGGGTGACGGCAAGGCCCGCATCCAGTGCATCATCCGACAAGGCAGCCGCGCGGCGGTGCATGGCGATTTCTGCCGATGATTTGGTGCGCCGCAAGCCTCGGATCAGATCCGACGCGTCTTGCAGCTGCGCCACGGCTGCGCGCAGGCGTTGGCCATTAAAGTCGGTGAGCCCGACCGTCTGGCTTTCGAATCCGACAGTGCCAGCAACACCAAGATCAGTGAGAAGGTGCGCGAGGTCAGTGGTTGGATCACAGCCTTCAAATTCTGGCCAGATGTGGATGTGATCATCGGGCAGGGTGGACGTGTAACGGGCTTGGCGCAAATCAGGCATGCGGGTCAGAAGATGTATGTCGCCTTTTGCGGTTAATACCATCGCTTGAAACATCGCAAAGCCGAAGGTGTCATGGCCCGTCAACCAAAAGTGGCTTTCGGGCGCGAACATCAGCAGCGCGTCAAGGCCGGCATCTGCCACGGCTTTCGTGGCGCGGGCTTGGCGGGCGGCGTATTCGGGGGCGTCAAAATGCAATGTCATGTGTGATTGGTGTTCATCTACGCGCGAGCGGTCAAGCGGAATCGGTTTCAGGACGCTTCTTGCTGGCGCGCACCAACCACCAACCAGATGCGATCACGACGACCAGTGCGGTGATGAAACCGCTGGCATTGCCCAATACGCTTGCGATGGACGTGATGTTATCGGCAAAGCTGTAGCCCAAGCCGACATAGAGGCTGACCCAAACAATTTCACCAGCGATGCCCCAAAGGGCAAATCGCACCCAGTTAAATTTCGTAACGCCACAAAAATAGTTCATGTAGGGACCAAGCGGCGCCACGAGCCAGCATGACAAGAAGATGCTAGACCCGCCGCGCTTGTCCATAAAGGCAGCACTGCGCGCGCGAAGGGCGGCGCGTTTGGGATGTTTGGCCAGCCAGTCATCAAGCCGGGTTCCTAATTTGCGCGCGGCCCAGTAACCCGAATTGTCGCCCAGAACGGCGCCAGAAAATGCAGATAGCCCAACAGCATAAAGTGACAGATCGCCCGTGGCCGCAAAGCCGCCAGAGGCCAGCATCAACAACGATGAGGGGACCGGCAGCGCGAGGCAGCTTAAGAACGTCACACAAAACACGATGATGACACCGTAATCTGCAACGAGGGCGAAGGCAGTTTCAGTCATCGCGGAGGGCCTCGCGATCAGCGCGCATCTGCGCTGCGGCGACGTCTATGCGGATTTGTAGGTCATCCATCGTCAGGCCATTTTCAGCCGCAATCGTATCAAGTGAGATGCGGCGCGGTGCGGCGTCTTTGACTAAAAACAGGGCAGGGCCAAGTACATCTGGCGGCAATTGGTAGGATCGCATGACGTAGCGTGGCGTCATCCATCCGGCGAGGGCCTGATTTTGGTGGTCGGGGTCCATCCAGTAGATGGTGGATGAAATGGTTCTAACGCCGAAGAACCCCAAGGCACACAGGGCCACAATGAACGCCATCAGCGCTAGGCGGTGTGTCTGCCAAAGGTGTCTGATCATGTGAGAACCTTCATGCCTTTTTCAATTCCGGCCAGCGTCATCGGGACCATCCGGTCGTCGCCAAAAATCTGTCGTATCATCTGCACCGACTGGGTGTATTGCCAATAGCGTTGATCCAGCGGGTTAAGCCACAGGTGGTTGGGCCATTGATCGCGGGCACGTTCCAGCCATGTTTGGCCCGCTTCTTGGTTGTAGTGTTCGTTGGCGCCGCCGACGTAGGCTATTTCATAGGGCGACATGGATGCATCGCCGACGAAGATGCATTTGTAGTCCGACCCGTAAGTGCGCAGCACGTCCCAAGTTGGCATTTGTGCGTCCCAGCGGCGACGGTTGTCACGCCAGACGCCCTCATACAGGCAATTGTGGAAGTAAAAGTGTTCGAGATGTTTGAATTCTGATTTCGCTGCCGAGAACAGTTCTTCGACGAGTTTGACGTGCGGGTCCATTGACCCACCGATATCAAGAAACAGCAGAACTTTAACCGCATTGCGCCGTTCGGGGCGGGTTTTCACATCAAGGTAGCCGTGTTCTGCGGTGGCGCGGATTGTGCCATCAAGGTCGAGTTCATCTGCCGCCCCGTCGCGGGCCCAGCGGCGCAGGCGTTTGAGCGCGACTTTGATGTTGCGGGTGCCGATTTCAACCGAGTCGTCAAGATTGCGGAACTCGCGTTTGTCCCAGACTTTAACGGCGCGTTGGTGGCGGCTGGCGTCTTGGCCGATGCGCACGCCTTCTGGGTTGTAGCCATAGGCCCCGAAGGGCGATGTGCCAGCCGTGCCGACCCATTTGGACCCACCTTGATGGCGGCCCTTTTGCTCTTCGAGCCGCTTTTTGAGCGTTTCCATCAGTTTGTCAAAGCCGCCAAGCGCGTCGATTTCAGCCTTTTCCTGTGCGCTAAGATGCTTTTCAGCCATCTTTTCCAGCCAGTCTTGGGGAATGTCGACGGCGTCCATGACGGCAGAATCGGGAATTGCCTCCAAGCCTTCAAAGGCGGTGGCGAAGGCGCGATCAAACTTGTCGATGTTGCGTTCGTCTTTGACCATGCAGGTGCGCGCGAGAAAGTAGAATGCTTCTATGTCGTAGGTGGCGATGCCAGCCTTCATGCCTTCAAGGAATGTCAGGAATTCCCGCAGGGAAACTGGGACACCGCCCCGCCGAAGGGTATCAAAGAATGGCAGAAACATCAGGCGGTGTTGCGGGTGATTATGATCGCGATGAACAAACCGATTATGCCAAAGATCATTGCGAACACGGCGGCCCACTGTGCCATGTCCGCCGCCTTGCCACCGCGCGATTTCGCCCGATACGCCCCCAGCAATGCCCCGAAAAACAGACCGCCGAGAGGGTAAATCATAGGTTAGATCCCTTTGAGTGGGTTGAGCGATGCAATCTCGCTCAAGCGCGCGCGGACATTGGCGTCCGCACCAAATCCGTACCGCGCCCAGCCAAGACTGTCCATACGAACCGCGCTCGCTTCCGCGCCTCGTCCGGTCATTTCCAGCGCTTCGGCTTTGAACATCATCAAAGTCGCGAGAAGGGCGGCGTTTTCATGGGCCGCCGCAATTGGCATTGCGCCGTCGACGAGGCTTAGAACCGCCGCGCCGTCGCCAGATGACAGCGCAAAGGCGGCCAATTGGACGGATACGTGGGCCGCATGCAGGCGGGTTTCGGGGGACCGGTTGTAGATGCGCAAGGCTTGGTTGAAGGCGGACAGCGCGATGTCGCTGTCATAGCCCACGTTCAGTCGGCCAAAAGCGTAATGGGCAAATCCGTCGCGTGGGCCGTCCCAGTTCATGGCCCCTGCGAGGCTGACAGCGTGCAAGGCGGCGTTGCGGCGGCTTGCTGGGGATGATCCGGCGGTGAGCGCGGTTTCGATGTTGTCAATCCAGCTGCGGGTGGTGTCGTTGCGCGGACGGTCAGCGCGACTGTCACCGGCTGGGTTCAGGCGTGACAGGATCGGGTCAAGGCGGGCGGCGACTTGGCCGCGGGTCATGCCGTTGCTTAAAGCCGGATCGTAATAGGCGCGCAAAACCAACATATCAAACAATGTCAGCACCGCATGGATGTTGTCGTCGTTAAACACGGAATCCGACAGGCGATACAGGTCATTGAGCGGGCCGAGGGCCTGTGCAAGTTCTTCGTGCAAACAGTCGCGAATTTCTTGTGGAGCCACATCGGAGGGAACAAACACTGCCGCACGGTCGCGCCGCTCCAAGGTTGTCCAATCCACGGTTGGTGTGCGGCGCACGGATTTGAATTCTTCCCATGACGACACGCGTGGCACCACAAAACATGCAGCACGCGGTACGGCGGCGTTCAGAACCGCGCGCGGGATGGCTTCGATGGTGATCGACGCCGTCTGGGCGCCAGTCATCGAGATGTCGATGTTGGCCTCGGTGCGCAAACGGCCCAGCAGGATACGTAGATCAGGGGTCAGACTTGGTGGCACATCGCCAGTGACCCGCACCGTGACCGGGGCTTCAAATCGTGTCAGGCGGGTCACGGGACGGCCACTTTCCATTCGGAACGACAGATCCATGAAATCTTTGCCGACCTCGCGGTTTGACCGTGTCGGCGTGATAACGCGATTGCCCGCAAAAGAGCGCATTGGCGGTAAGCTGTCTTGCAGGCCCATTGTGCGCGTTGGCAGCGTCGGGCCGCCAAATGATGACTGGGGCACAGGCGTACAGGCGGTCAAAAACATGACCGAAATCGCCATAAGGCGACGGAAGGTTCTATTCATGCCGCCCCCCGATCAAGCCGGCCAGAGGGCGCATAGGGGTCGATGCCAGACGGGTCAACGCAATCTGCGGTGGCCCCCGAAAAGGTCAGTTCATCGGTCCACATCTGTCGTGCCCGCACACTAATCTTGCGTGACGTATGATGCTTGGCAACCGGCATTTTTGCCTTGGTCAACTCTGCTCTCCTTTTAGCTCAGTTCCGTCCTGCCAGCGGACTGAGGCCCAAGTAGGGGCAGAATTAGACAATTCCGCGACCCCCGAACTCGGGCTCTTTATTTAAAGGGGAGTTGGGGGTGTCTTATCACGGGTTAATTAAGAGCCCCGTGGAAATGACGGCGGAGTGTGTGGCAAAAGACTCAACAGGTTAGTAGGTGCTGTTGATGTAGCCACAAGATGTGGGGTGTCGGTGGCTGACACGTCGAATCGCGCCGAACCTTAGCCGACTTGGGTCATCTCATTCAGTACAACAGCTGCAATCGCGTCCTGCGTCGCTGCTGAAAACTGTTTGATGTGATTGGCGTTCATGTGGTCCTGCCATAGATCGTGGGTTTCCCAATTTTCAAAGAAAAGGAAAACATGCGGGTCTGTGGTGTCGACGTGCAGATCATATTGCAGGCATCCGGCTTCTGCGCGGGTGGGGGCGATCAGCGCTTCAAGCTGAGAGCGCAGAAAATCTGCCTTACCAGCAACGGCGGTGATATGGGCAACGATGGTTAAGGTCATAGGCAATCCTTCGGGTTCTAACGCTGGCTGCGGGCCATGAAAGCCAGACGTTCAAATAAATGCACGTCCTGTTCGTTCTTCAGCAAGGCTCCGTGCAGTTTTGGCAGGGCAGAGGCCCCGTCGCGTTTCAGGTCCTCAGACGTCAAATCCTCAGCCAGCAGCAGTTTTAGCCAATCAAGCACTTCGGACGTGCTGGGCTTTTTCTTCAGGCCTTGTTGGTCGCGGATTTCATAGAATTGCGTCAGCGCGGTGGTCAGTAGCGCGTCTTTGATCCCAGGGTGATGCACCTCGACAATCTTACGCATTGTGTCGATGTCAGGGAACCGGATGTAGTGGAAAAAGCAGCGGCGCAAAAACGCGTCGGGCAGTTCTTTTTCATTATTGGACGTGATGATCATAATGGGGCGGTGTTTGGCACTGACCGTCTCACCGGTTTCGTAGACGTGGAATTCCATCCGGTCGAGTTCTTGCAGAAGATCGTTGGGAAATTCGATGTCGGCCTTGTCGATTTCGTCAATCAGCAACACCACGCGCCCGTCTGCTTCAAATGCCTGCCACAGTTTGCCGCGTTTGATGTAGTTGGCAACATCGTTGACCTTTGCATCGCCCAGCTGACTGTCGCGCAATCGGCTGACGGCATCGTATTCATAAAGGCCTTGCTGTGCCTTGGTGGTCGATTTGATGTGCCATTCGATCATCGGCAGGCCCAGTGCGTTGCTCACTTGCCGCGCAAGCTCGGTCTTGCCCGTTCCCGGTTCGCCCTTGACCAACAACGGACGTTCCAGCGTCACGGCCGCATTCACCGCAACGGTAAGATCATCCGTTGCAACATAAGAATCAGTTCCTGTGAAGCGCATTTTTTGCCCGTAAGTTGTGTTTAACTATCGTGTTAACGGTAACACCTCCCTAACCAGCATCAACCCATGAAAAGGTGATCCACAAGGGGGTGACAGCTTGCTCGCTAGGGTTTAAAGGAAGGCTTCAAAGAAGGGGAATGCAATTGCCAGATCAGCAAAATTTGACTGTAGTTTCCACCTCTAAAGGGGCGAGTATGAAAGCTGAAACATTCCTGCCGGATGATTATGTACCGGTCGATTCCGAACCGTTTATGAACAACAAACAAGTTGAGTATTTTCGCCGCAAATTGATCAACTGGCGCGGTGAAGTTCTGGAAGACAGTCGCGACACGATTGAGTCGATGAAAGATGGCACGCGCAATATCCCTGATGTTGCTGACCGTGCGTCTGAAGAAACCGATCGTTCGCTTGAATTGCGCACCCGTGACCGTGAACGCAAACTGGTGTCCAAAATTGATGGGGCGTTGCGCCGTATCGATGAAGGCGAATTCGGATATTGCATCGTGACGGGCGACCCGATCAGCCTGAAACGTCTGGATGCGCGCCCCATCGCCACAATGAGCCTTGAGGCGCAGGAGCGTCACGAGCGCCGTGAACGGGTGCATCGTACCGACTGATCCGCAAGACGTACGTGGGAAAAGGTGGGACGAATGTTGGATGAACCTGACGTGATGCCCGACGACGCCCCGCGCGGATCTGGCACTTTACGCAATAAACGCATCGTTATTATTGGCGCCGGAATCGGTGGCTTAACGGCTGCGTTGGCGTTTGCGCGATGCGGTGCGAATGTCCACATTTATGAACAAGCATCGGCGTTAAACGAGGTTGGTGCAGGAATCCAAGTGACCCCCAATGGCGCGCGGGTTCTGGCCACACTTGGGCTGGCCGATGCCATGGACGCCGCCAGTATTGTCGCACAGGCCGTGATGCCCACGGATGCGATAAGCGGCAAAGCCATCGCGCGATTCGATCTGAGCAGCCAAGTGCCGCCCTACCGGTTTTTCCACCGCGCAGCACTGGTGGAGATGATCGCGCAAGGGGCACAGGCAGCGGGGGTTGAGATTTCGTTCGGTGTGCGCGTTGAAAACATTGATAAAGACGGGACACTCAACACCAACATTGGCCAAATCTCCGGTGATTTATGCGTCGGTGCTGATGGCATTCATTCGGTTTCACGATTACTTTTGGGCAATACCGCTGCGCCTGAATTTACTGGTCAGGTCGCATGGCGAGCCACAATTGCGGCCAAAGACGCAGCGCCAGTTGCGCGCATCTGGATGGCCCCTAACCGCCATGTCGTGACCTATCCATTGGCGAAAGACACCCTCAACATCGTGGCCGTGCAAGAACGCGCAACATGGGCGCAAGAGGGATGGAAGCATGGCGATGATCCCGACAACCTGCGCGCCGCATTCGCCGATACCTGCCCGCAATTGCGCGATATTCTGGGTCAAGTCAGTGAAACATATTTGTGGGGGTTGTTTCGACATCCCGTTGCAAAACAATGGCATAACGACCGTTTGGTGATCCTTGGGGACGCGGCGCATCCGACGTTGCCGTTCTTGGCGCAGGGGGCGAATTTGGCGATCGAGGATGCATATGTCTTGGCGCGCTGTTGTGATGAAGCTGATGATCTGGTGGCCGCTTTGGCGCGGTTTCAACATGAGCGCGCTTTGCGGGTCAGCCGCGCCATTGCGGCCGCCAATGCCAATGCGCGCAATTACCACTTGTCAGGATTGACGCGAAGGTTGGCCCATACTGGATTGAAAACGCTTGGTTTCGTTGCGCCTAACGCATTTCTGAAACGGCTCGACTGGCTGTACGGGTTTGACGCGACCAAGTGACGTCAGGCATCTAGTTCGACCCAGACGGGAACGTGGTCGGATGGTTTTTCGCGGCCCCGCACGTCGCTTTCGATCCAGCAATCTTTCAACAGGTCAGCACATTGATTTGACAGCAGAAAATGGTCGATGCGGATGCCGTCGTTCTTGTCCCACGCACCTGCTTGGTAGTCCCAAAACGAGTAGTGGCCGCTGCCGTTATGACAGGCGCGAAAGGCCTCGGTCAGGCCGAGGTTCAGCAGGCGACGAAACGCGGCGCGACTGTCGGGTCGAAACAGTGCGTCATCGGCCCAGACATCGGGGCGCGCGGCGTCTTCGGGTTGGGGGATTATGTTGTAATCCCCTGCCATTAGGAAGGGTTCTTCAAGTTCTATGAGCTGGCTTGCACGTGCCTTGAGGCGGTCCATCCAGCGCAGTTTATAGTCGTACTTCGGACCGGGTGCAGGATTGCCGTTGGGCAGGTATAAGCCGCAGATTCTAATGGCTTTATCACCCATCACCGTGGCTTCGATATAGCGGGCTTCGATGTCGTCTTCGCCGTCGCGGCCCGCGCCTTCGGGGTCGGGTAGGCCACGGGTGACGTCTTCTAGCGGTAGTTTCGACAAGATAGCGACGCCATTGAAGCCTTTTTGTCCATGGGTTTCAACGGTGTAGCCGAGGTCTTGAAAGTGTTCACGCGGGAAGCCTTCGTCGACGGATTTGATTTCTTGTAGCAGGGCGACGTCAGGTTTTGACGCCTCAAGCCAGTCGGTCAGTGCACCGATGCGGGCCTTAACGCCGTTGATGTTGAATGTTGCGATTTTCATCTTTGCCCCCAGAGTATCACCCTGTTTTGCCTGTCAAATCGGGGAGGCACAAGGCGTACACAGTCTGTACACAACCTGTACATACACCGTGCGCACAATCGTCCTACATAGAGAAGCTGACGCCACAGCCGCATGAGCTTGAGGCGTTGGGGTTTTCAATCACAAACCGTGCACCGATCAGTTCTTCGGTGAAATCAATCGTGGCATCGGACAGGAACGGCAGGGAGATCGAATCGATCACCACCTTCTGACCGGAGCCCTCAAGGACAAGATCATCGTCTTTGGCTTCGTCCAGATTGATTTCATATTGAAAGCCTGAACATCCGCCTCCCTCAACGGCGATGCGCAGGGCTTTGCCATCTGCGTTCGCGCCGATTTCAAGAAGTCGTTCAAATGCACGTGGCGTGACTTTGGGGGGGAGTGTGAGCATTTTTTGCAGCCTTTAGGTTGGGCGTTGGTTCCAATATAGGTGCGGGGGACCCGTGCAGCAAGTCATGCGCAACACGTCGTGGCGGAAAGTCATGTGCGGCACGATAAGATAAGCGACAAGGGACGTTGAAAAAGACAAGGGACAGACATGGTAGCATCGTATGCATGCAGCCCCGCGAACACGCGCGGGCGGCTTTTTCACGAGGAGGAGAGCGAGTTTCGGTCTGCCTTTCAGCGCGACCGTGACCGGATCATTCACGCATCCGCGTTTCGCCGCCTTAAGCACAAGACCCAAGTGTTCGTGGAACACGAAGGCGATTATTTTCGCACACGGCTGACCCATTCGATTGAAGTCGCACAAGTGGCGCGCACGATAGCTGGCGCACTAGATTTGAATCCGGAACTCACGGAGGCCGTGGCGCTGGCCCATGACCTTGGCCACACGCCGTTCGGGCACACCGG
>Ga0307488_10000741_pt1 | contig 27064 bp, 37 predicted proteins | sample SB02metaG_FD_202248 | JGI IMG/M metagenome (GOLD analysis project Ga0307488, IMG submission 202248) | Sea-ice brine microbial communities from Beaufort Sea near Barrow, Alaska, United States - SB 0.2 | ecosystem: Environmental > Aquatic > Marine > Coastal | place: USA: Alaska | collected...
GAGACACTTCGTTGTCTGTTGCTCGGCTATCTACCAGTACAGCAGCCTCTCCACTAGTGTTGATTACGTCTAGAACAGAGCGAGGAGAAGACGTACCAATACCAACGCTACCGCCGGAGTCGATACGCATACGCTCAGTGCTTAACGTCTTAAGCGCCATTGAGTCGTCAGCATGATCATAGACGATCTGACCCCTAGCCGTGTTAGACGCATCACTAAAGTCTATAGCGCCAAGGTCGGCATCACTACCGCTTCGCACATCAACCCGTACATCGCCAGTGTCTGTAACCATAAGCTTACGGCTGCCAGATACAGGAGTGCCGCCAATGCCCACGTTCTCACTAGCATCAATCGTGATAGCCGTGGACGTAGCGTTATCGTCGATGCCGGGGAATAGGGCCGTCTGCGCTGCCGCTTGCGTTGTCGCCCCAGTGCCACCCTGGGAGATTCCCAGAACGCCGTCGACTGTTTTCGCGCCGCCGATATTGATTTTCCAGGATGTTTTAGTTCCGCTGCCGGCGAATCCAAAAACGTCGACCACCAGGGTAGTAGCGCTATAGCTAGTCACGATACAGTCGAGAAAATTTGTTTGAGGCGCCGCAGCATCCGAAATTCTTAGGGGTGTTCCGGCCTGGTAGGGCTTGCCGGAATCCGCCGTCGTGAATGTTTTGGACCCGATGCCAATAGCCACCGAACTGGTTGACGTCGAATTGTAAATGTCCCCGGCCTGAGTGACGAAATCCTCGAATGCATCGGGCAGTCCGTCGACGTAATTGTTCCCCTCAAAATCTGCCAGGGTATACGTTCTGCCGTTTAAAGTGATTGGATAGGCCATTAGATCAGTTCCTCGATTTCAAATTGGCGACCGTAATATTCAAGCGTCCGGTTCTGTATTGGGCTCGTTGATACTAATCGCCCATAAATATTTTGCGTGATATATGTCGCCGGATCGCCTGGTTGTGGAATTACCAGGATATCTTTAGCAATACCACGCTCTCGGTCGATATTATTAAACACATTGGAAAAAATTTCAGCCTCGGGAATATTTAAAATCTCAAAAGTAAACCTCCGGAAACGCTCAACCTCATCGATAAACGTCTGTCCGCCTCGGGATTTAACCACTCTCGAATTATCCACGAATTCAAATTCTCCGCCAAAAGCGTAGTTTGATGACGGCCGATAAGCGGGCCCGGAGATCATTCGACCGATTTGAATGTATCCGTCTGTGTTGTTCGTGTCTACGATGTCGACACGCAAATATCGAGCCACTACCTGCGACGACGGAATGTTAAAGGACGATATTGTATAGCTTGCAGCCACGGCTGGGTTTAGAAATCCACCCCAAGAAAAAATGCCCCAGGGCAAGGTCCCGAATTCCTCAACCACTGGCCAGGCATCGACCACGCCACTGTCATATTGTGTTGACGCAAAATCCGACACAGTAGACAAACGGAATCGAATCGTTCCGGTTTGGCTTATGTTGTGCCGAATGACTGCCATGAAATCGATCACTTTCCCCGCGCCGAAATCCACATCGATCTGTACAGTTGTGGCTGCGTTGGATCGATAAACCTTGACCAGCTGACGGTCCTGCACGTTTTCAATGGGCAGCGTTGCGACCTCCGAGCTGGCTGTGATAGAGGTCGCCTCATCAATTCGGTTTTGACTTGATAAAATTAAATTCGACATTTTACCCCCACAGCTCTAGCTCTACCTCGCTGATCGCTGCATCCTCAAATAAAGAGATTACGGTGAATAGTTTTCCTGAGTTGAGAGAATACCGCGAAAACGTAATTTTTACGATGTCGCCAAGCTTTAGTGTGAACGGTTGCGCCTTGCAGCGTATTCGATAAACATCACGCTGCACCTTATACAAATTCAGCAAACGAGTCGCCTCTGTTGCGGCGTCGGTCGATGCTGCGAACGCTGAGTCCACATCTAAAAACCTAGCGTTTGGATATATTGCTTCAACCGACGAATCTTTTGCCTCTACGCTTGCCCCAGATCGCTGAAAGAAATCGGGATCAGCTGCGCCGCTGCCCAGCACATCCTCAGTCAAAACCGTATAATTTTTTTTGTATTTTACAATCACCGTCGAGGTTGGTGTTTCCGTTGGTAATCGATCCAATTCTATGATGCTGAACGAATCCAGCTCCAGGTCTGCCGTTCCGCTAGGCGCAATCACCCGACCGACATTGAATTTTCCGGTTCGGTTAAATCCGTAGAATGCGCCGACCGTGTTGGCGATCTTGTCCATCGTTTCCAAGACGCTGGTTCTGGTTGGCACGTATAACCCCAGGGGCGCGCTGATGGCCGCGTCTAGGGCGGTAAATGATGCCGTATCGATATCGCCGGGATCGCTTAAACCTCCATATTGAACCGCCAGAAGCCGCAAAATGTCCGATGCCGTTTCCTTGTACGATCCACTCGGCTTTGCGCCTTTTACGTCGCAGGTAATCACCCCGGTGACAGTGCCCGACATTGTGAACCGTCCATTTGCCAGATCCGCCGTGAACCCCGTGGTTGCCACACCGTTTTCGTAAACTGCCACAATAGATTGGATTTGACCGTCATGCACCTGATAAACGGCGCTCGATTCATCAACTAAAATCGGCGTTATATTGAAGACCTCGCCCAGTGTGATGGGCTTGGAAACGCCTTGCATTATCGCGCTCCCTTCATTGCCTCCGGTCCCTGCGTAGGTATTCGGGGGAAATGTCCGGGTGAATTTGTCTTGACCGTCACGAATCACAATCCGAACCTGGAGGTCGTCGAATTCCACAGATTTTGACTGCCCTTTGAAAATCGTAAAATGCTGCGATAGGTTGGCGCCCTTTTCTCCCACCTTTACCTCAACGCCGCGATCGTCCCAGGCATACCCCGAGAATGCATCCAAACCGCCGTCAGCATTCGCCAGCTCAATGGCGCCGAACGACGGGGTGGAATTCCCTCCCAGTTTTGTGGATTGAAACATGGCGCGTTCAAAATTCAGCGCCTCAATCACCCTGGGCTCGAAGTAAGTATTTGCGGGTGACTCGCTCGGGCTTGATACATAACCCCGATCCGACAGATATACCGTCGTTTCAGCCCCCGCACCCAAGTCATATGGGGTCAAAATAACAAGATAGGATTTTGCTGAATATGGATTTTCAACCAATTCCTGGAGCGTCGTTGCAACCATTATCCTCGGCCACCCGCCAACGCTCGACCCGATTCGATCCGGGTAAATTGTCGACGCAAATCGGAAATCTCATCACGCACCTCGTGGACCGCTTTTATTAGCTCCTTTCCGCCCTTGTCCCCTATCGGTGACACCGTTCCACCTTGCCCAGGTATAAATAGCTCCGGGCCATTCTCCCCGACGATCGACGCCTGTCCACGCTCTAGCGAACCGCCGAACTCGCGATTCACGACCGAAGAAGCTGCCATATACATATTTGCAAAATCCTGGTCCATATTGAAATCTTCAAAAGATAGCTGGATGTCGGAAATTTGATTCGCCAAAAAATTATAAATTTCTTCTGCAAACCCCGGTCCCATTTCATTCAGTCCCTCGGCGACATTTCGATGGCGCGCAAGGTCCGAGCCGGCGGGGAGAATTCCACGCATTGTGGTCGGAACGATAGACTGTTCAAGTGCATCATAACCACCGCGAGTGGTTCGCCGGTACAACCGACCACCGATTCCGGTATTTTCACCTAACTGCTTCAGGGCTTCTTGATAGCTTTCTTGAACATAATCGCGAGAACCCCGATAAATAGACAGCTTTTGCCGGCTTTCGGGCTCTCCGCCAAAAATTGATGCAAAAATCGCGCCAAAAATTCTATCCAAGATGGCTAAAATTGCTATGCTTGCCGGGTCAAATCCCACGAACCCGCCACCTTCAAATCCGGGCAGTTCCATTTTTCCGGCGTTCAACATATCAAAAAAGCCGGTTCCAAACTTGCTAACACTGCCGGCGTTTATGACGTACTCCCCAGCCGAAAGTCGCGCCAGAACCTTGTCATCTTTTGGACCTCCGGCGCCAAACACTCGGCCACCGTCCGCAAATCCTGGCGCACCAACTTCGCCACCCTCCGCCAGTCCAGGGATTAGGCTTTTAACAAAATTTAAGCCGACCGAAACAATCGCTTCCGCCGCTATAGCCTGCAAACCTGCGATGATGGAGTCTACAAAACTCGAAAATTTCAGCTCTCCAGATGCAAAAAAACCAGCGAACGCGCCTTCAAGTTCCGTCAGTGAGCCATTTAATAAATCGATAGCGCCGTCACCCGATGCGCCGGCTCCGATGGCATCGAAAAATCCGCGAATCTTATTCAGCATTGGAACACCGAAGAGCTGTCCCGCCGCCGTTTCTGATTCCTTGAGTCTGTTTTCAAGCTTGTCTAGGGCCTCATCTGGGTCTGTTCCCTTTGCAATTTCGCGGTAGTAGTCCCTGATCATTTGCTGGCCATCGGGCCCCGCCAGGTCATTAGCGGCCGTTTTTGCTGCTTCAAGGCGAGACTTTAGCGTTTGCAGTGTTGCGTTCGCTGCGCCTGTATTTTCACCTAGTGCATCAATCTGAGACTGAAGGGAATCTATTTCTCTCTCGGCCTGTCGCACGGGGTCAATAATGCCGGTCATTTCTGCGTTAAAATCTGACAGGGCATCATTGTATTCGTCTTGGGTAATTTTTCCCGCAGTAAGTAGCTGATCTAAATTTCTGATTGACTCTTGATAATCTTCGACCTCTGTCGTGGTGCCCCTTATGCTATCCAGTAAATCAATTTGAGCGTCCGTGAGTCCTTGGGTTTTTAAAATGATATCGACTTGCTCATCCTTCAGCTTTTCCAGAGCAACCCGCATTGCATTCAGCTGAGACTCGTTTTGCCCACCGCTCGCGACGGCGGCATCAATGGCCGCTGTCAAGGCTTCTTGCTCATCGGTGTTTTTCTTTAATTCATCCTCAACGCCGGTCAATTCTCTGGTCATTTCCGCCAGCATTCGGTTGAATTCTTCGCCCTCAATTTCTCCCTTATTGAGCTGATCACTAAGAATTTTTACTTTCTTTTGAAAATCATCAATGGCCTTTGTCGGTGCCTGTGTCTTTTCCTTTAGCTTTTCAAGGGCCTCTCTGAAGTCGTCGGTCTTTACCGCTGCTTTTGCGGATTCGTCCGCGACTTCATCCACTGCATCGGCGTGATCAGAAAGGGGTCTTTCAACGTCGTCGGTCGTGTCTAATAAATCATTGAGCGACTTTTCAAGGTCATCGGTTGAATCTGTCGCATCATCGGAACCGCCCACCATGTCGTCAAGAGAGTCGGTCGCCGCGACGATATCGTCGGAAAAGAAAACCGCCGCCGTGCTGATTGCCGCCATCGCCAGGCCAATGGGACCAAGAGCCGCCTGGGTAGCTATAGCCGCGACCCGAACCGTCGCCAGAGCCTTGCCCAGCTGGATCAGAGCGATGGCAAACTGCGCTACCTTGGTAACGGCCATAACTGCGATGAACGCGCCGAAAAGCTTGGTGATGGTGCCCAAATTATCCAATAAGAACTCAAACCCGTCGAGAAGTTTACCCGTCAACGGAACCGCCATTTTTGCCAGCTTTTCGGCGACCTTTTCCATTTGCGGAGCCGCTTCCGATAGTCCTTTGACCATCGCAGCCTGAACGATTCCCTGAAATTTGGTCATTGAATCGTTAAATGATTCGATCTGACCCAGCGCGTTGTCGTCTATTTCAAGGCCCAGCGCCTTGAACTCATCGCGCAAATCCTCCAGCCCCTCAGAGCCGTGATCAAGGAAATTGATCAGCTTTATGCCGCGATTCGAAAATAGATCGGACGCCGCCGCTGCGCGTTCCGCTGGGGTTTTTAAGTTCTTGAATTCGTCCGCGATTATCTTCAGCTGTTGATCTAGCGGTAATGTCGCCAGCTTTTCGGCGGATATGCCGAAATCCTCCAATCGCTCGCGCGCGATTCCGGTTCCCTCGGCCGCCTCACCGACTCGCTTTTGAAAAATTTCCATCAGCTTGCTGAATGTGCCGGTTTCGACCCCGGCATAATTTGCCGCCAGCTGTAGCGCGCCCAGATCCTTCGCGGCCAGCCCTAGCCTGGACGATGTTTTCGCCAGGTTGTCGGCTGTTTCAAGCGCCTTTTTCGCCATTAAACCAAACCCAGCGGCACCCGCAGCAAGGCCCAGGGCTCCGGTCATTCCGCCCAGGCTGGATTTAATTTTGCCTATAGCTTTATTGGCATTATCTAAGTTGCCTCGAAGCGATTTTGTGGCTTTTCCGGTGTTGTCTTTGCCGTCAAAGACGACCTTTACGGTTTGATTTGCCATTCATCGCTTCCTTTCGCTGCGCTTCATATTCCTCGTGCTGTAATTTGAGGAATATCGACCATTCGATGAATTCCTCGACGGCCATTTCGGCTTCCAGCTGGGCCACGGTCATACCCAGCTTTTCGGCTAAAATGAATCTAAATTTTCGATCCGCCGATTCCCTTAGTTTTTTTCGATCGCTGCCTCATCGCTGGACATTATCGAGTTTGCAATACGCGCCACGACATTTGCATCAACGTCATTTCTTAGAGCGTTTTTGTCCTCAATGGTGAAAAGCTTGTCGCCCTCCTCATCCATCAATTTCATAATCAACAGCTCGGCCAAAACATCCGCCTGGCTTTGCTTTTCGGTGATGTATTGCAATCGCCCTTGATCCTTCAGAGTGAAGGGGGTCGAATAGGCCACCATCGGCCCTTCATCGTCCCCCCATTCTGGGATTTCGACGCGCTTTAGTGGCTTCGATTTGTAATGCTCCGACGCCCTTTGAATTGCTGTCGATTTCCGCTTCGCGGCCGGCATTATTAAACCGTGCTCTCGGTCAATGCTCCGGTGCCCTGAAGGCTGAGAGATGCTTCGACCATGCCATCAAATGAGCCCGTGATGGTTCGACCCGTAACGAGTGCAGTTCCGGAGAGCTGGTGAGCGCCAGTCGTGTCGCCTTCCATCTGGAAATTCACCGTGATCTCACTGCCGACCGTCATTGCGCCCTGGCCAGATGTGTCGCTGTCATCGAAAAATACATCAACAGAACCCGAAAAAGACTTCAGGCTGGTTTTAAATGTGCGATATGTGTCGCCCATTGCAGTATCTTCGATTGTGTCCATAGTTTCATCGACACTATAAGAACGGATTTCCGCGATCGCGTCACTTCCGACCTTTACGGTTCCGCTGTTTCCCTTGAATGTTGCCATTGCTCAAACCCTCATCGGTTGCTATTTCGATCGCTTGATCGTTTTTTACTTTAGCTGATCCATTAATGGTCCAGCCGTTTGCTATAAGGCGAATCGAGTCCACCTCATAAACCTCTATTGGCTCGCCGCCCTTGGGTGGCCAAACCTTGATCCTTGTTGCCATGCTGCCTCCTATGCCGCAGTGCCGGCGTTGTTCTCCAAGGTTGCATAATCAACCAAAACAGAAAAACGCGCCACCCCAACAGGTTGGTCGCCGTCGCCTGAGAAATCGGCTTCGAATGCGGTGACCCTGGTATCCTTCGCCAGTCCGCCGCGAGTAATGTCCACCGCTAAAGCTTCCTCGACTTCCTCGCTGATTGTATCTATATCGGCGTCAAAATTCGACACCCCTTTCACAAATGCTTCAATTCTTACTGTGAGCGTCCGCAATTGCGTCCTGGGGGGCGTGATTGTTGACAGCTCTATTTCCTCGCTATCGGTAAAAACCGCCAGGCCCGGAAGTTTAGAGTCTGCCAATGGATAAACGCGGGTCGGGTAAACATTCGACCCTGTGGTCGCCAGGCCGGTTAGGGTGGTCACAATATTATTTCTAATCTGGTTTCTAACGTGCGCCATTATTGCGCTTCCAGCTGCATCATGGTCACCCCGGTTCCATCATCCATCACGACCCGTATTATATAACTTGCCGAACCCACTATTAACGCATCGCCTTCAGCGGCGCCCGATACGTCTGCCGTGCTGCACTGAAAGGTCGGCGAACTTGCAGCAAATCCAATTGACCCGCCAGCATCGATCTGGTCGTAATCATCTTCAAAAATTCCATTTATTGATACAGGACCACCGCCGCTCGGGGTGTAGGTTGCAGATGACCCGAACCCGTCAACGTCAAAAAATATTGCGCGTTCGATTTCTGTTTCAATTCCCACTAAACCCTCCGGTATTAGGTCATGGATTCCGTTTGATCAATATTGTATCCCAGTCAGGACTCCGTGGGAATTTTCATCACTTGCCTTTTGCCTTTTGCTTTCCAGGCTTTCGCGTCGTCACATCTTCGGCTTCTGATTTATTCAATCCGATCGCTCGATTTGTCGCTGCTTTTTCGGGTTCGGAATAGGGGATCGCACGACCTCGACCGATAAGATTCGCCGCCTCGGAACCCGTCACATCTAAAACTTCGCCAATTTCGCAGTGCTTTCCATCCCAAAATATTGAGCTTCTTAGTTTGATCTTCATGTTTTGTGAGTCCTTTCTTTCGCTGAAAAGAAAAAAAAGGCGCCCGGAGGCGCCTTGTACTGATTGGCTTACGCCGTCGTGATGTCCTGCACCGCCGCGAAAGACTCGGCATGGCGAACCGCCACGTCGATGTCCTGATACATAGCGACACGCACCGCACCCGTTGCAGAGAGCGAATAGGGGTCGATAAGTACATCGAGACCGCCAAACATGCCGATCATTAGATCCGCGAAGTTTCCGAACACTACCGCCGAACATACACCCGAAGAAGTTCCCTTCGTCAGATCAGACGGAACCAGTGTCGAGCTGGCGACGTTGTAACCTAGCAGGGTATTGGCATCGTTTAAGATGAAGTTTCCTTCAACGCCACTAGCCTGGCGACCCGTCTGTCGCATAGCTGCCACGACCTTGGGGTTTGTCAGATAAGCCAGGTTGCCCGCGAGAGCGTTATCGATAGCAACTTCACGCTCCAGGTCAACCATTGAGGCGAACGATACCGCTCCGCCATTGGCTCCCTGTGCAACGCTTCCGATTCCGCTGGTTCCGAGTATGCCCGTGGGCTCATTTGAACCGCCGCCCTTGATGGCCACTTGGTCGATCTTAGCCGCAAATTGCCGTGTCATATCGTCACGGATAATTTGCTCGACACTGGGGTCACTCTGCATCATCAACTTTCGACCGATGTCGACATGCTGAACCAGAGTTTTGGGTGACATGGTGACTTGTCTGAAGGTTGGCGCGCCCTCGGTAGCGGGTGCGTTGTTTTCAGCCACAAATCCGACCGCCGTTTTGGCGTTCAAAGCCGGGATGGAAACGTCGCCTTTCAAACCCTGCATCATGCGAGCGCCCAGGCCAGAGATGACCAGGTTCGCGCGTAATGCATCGATGAACTCACCAGCAAGGTGATCGGTTGCGACTAGATTCGAACCATTCGCAGGCGAGCCGGTTGTGATATCACGCTTGAAAATGTTGTTCGGCACATAGAATCCGCGCGGCTCTTTGCCGTAACGCTTGGCAAGTTCCTCGGAAACTTCGCGCTCCAGTCCCTCAAAACGACCAGAGGCAGCACTTCTGATTGCATTGGTAAGCGAGTATTGACGCTGTTCCTTTGCGCTCAGATCGATCTCTGCGACGTCCAGAGGCTTGTCGGCGATTTTATCCAACAGCGAGCCACGGAATTGGGCAAGATTCATCCCCTGGCGAATAGCCTCATCAGCGAATGAACGCTGGTTGTGCTTGGCCGCCAGGCCCATGATTTCGTTTATTTCCTTGGATCGTTCGGCCGCAGCTTCAGCGCGCACCTGATCCAAATCGACTTGATTTTCGGGTTCCATTTTTGGAGCCTCCTTTTCGATAGGTTTAATGGTTGCGTTATCTGGAACTTCGACCGATCGCCCGACACCGACTGACGTATCGGCGGGCAAGCTAACGATAGAGACTTCCATTATTTCGGAATCTATCACTCGGAACAGATCAGGCTGATCGTTGTCCCTTTCCATCTTCCGAACTTTGTAACCGATCGACACGTTCGAACGTATGCCGTCGACTACATCCTGGTACACCTCGCTGGCGAGCGCACCCTTTCCAAAGCGCACCGTCGCCCGGAGTCGCCGGGCCGAGCCGTCAAGGCTTACAGATTCAATGACCCCGATTTGTCGCTCGGGGTCGTGGTCCAATAATAAAGGCGCGTACCCTGAACTTAAAAAATCAAGGTCTAGCGTCTTTTCTGTGTGAACAATAACCTCCCGACCGAACGATCGTTCGACCGGCTTCTCACTGGAAACAGACATTTCGACGCGCCGATCGTCTATTTCTTTGATTTCCGAATATTCCATTCGGTGAACGACTTCGGATTTGCTGAACCTTTCTTCGGACATTTCTGCCATTTCAGGTTCGGCTTCTTCTTTCTCGTCGTGCGCCTTCGCGAAGGTGATGATGATTTCTTCGTCAGTCTCCACGATGTCTTTTATATGTCGCTGCTCCACTTTTCTGTCCTCGCTATCACTCGCCAGGGGATGACCGTCGGGAAAAATATCGAGGTCATGCTTTCCACCTTGGAATCTATCATTTTTCAGAGCAAATAAAAACGAATTTACCCTGGCATATCCCCACTGCTCCGGCGAGCCAACGCCAGGGCGAACCGATCCGGGGTTTGTTTTGTAAGCGCCGATCCCGCGCTCCATGACCTGACGCAACATTCCAATCGTCACGCGGCGCAATGGATCATCACCCACTTCGTCATTGTGTTCGTCGCGCTTGTTCTCTAGCCCTGTTTCAACTTCGTCGCTCAAATCGCGATCGGCGCGATCATCGTCCTTTTTGCCCTCTAGCTTTTTGACCAGCTCCAGAATAACGTCCTTCATGCCTTGCTCTCCCAGAGTGCCAGTCACGCCCCACTTCATTTGTGCAACAATACCGCCAACATTGCCCCGGTTTGGCTCCAAATCGCCGCCACTGAACTGGTCGCCATCCTCAAAATGACGCGCTGCCCAGGCTTCCCGCTCCTTTATCCAGTCCAAAACAGCGCCAGATTCATCGCCATCGCGCGCGCGATCCCATAATTTGAACGCATCATTCCCGCGAACATTGCCACCAAGGGCCCAGACCTCGCGATTGAACTCCTGAATATTCTCCGCAAACCCGCGATCAAACTGTGGATAACTTGAATTCCTTAGCGAAATTTTCAGGTCGTCCCCTTCGGTCGGAAAATCAGTCGCCATCGGTCATGTCCTCGAACGCTTCGCCCGTCTGTAAATTGATTTTTCCGGGCCCATAGGGTGACTGGCCACCGCCGAACGGCTCAAACGCCATCTTCAGGCCAAACTGATCCGCCAGCTGCTTATCCCTGGCGATCTGAGCAAATACCTCCTCAACATCTCGCCCGTATACGTTCGCCACATCCTGCATCGAAATCAGGCCGTTTTGAAGGGCTACAACATGGGCGGTGATCTCCTTTTGCGGGTCGACCCACTGAAAGCCGCGCGGCCGAAACTGGGAAGCGCCTTCAAACTTGTCGAACTTGTCGATCGGTAAATTGACCGAGCCTAAAAGGAAAGCATTCGATAACCATCGCTGATAAATTGGTATCACAAAATGATTAATCAAATACGATTGCAGTGTTCGATAAAAATCGCGGTCCTCAATGCTGCCCTGCCGAATGCTGGAATAGCTGGTTTGGCTTAAATCGTTGGCCAGGCTGTGATATGAAACGCCCAGTCCGGACGCGATACCGCGAAGAATCGACTTTTCGAAATCCGCGAAAGCACTGGTCGGATGACTTGGGTCCCAGGGCTGAAATTCCACATCCTTGGGCAGCTGAAAAAATGTGCCTGGTTCCGCATCAGTCAACGGAACCACTGAATCCTCAACATCATCACCGACAAAACCATCGCCGGACTTAGAAACAAAGAACCCCATTTTGCTGGCCGCTGTACGCGCAGCCACTAGCTCCGCCTCTCGATACCCGTGCAACATCTTCAGCGATGTGATCGCCGTCGACATCCACGGAACACCACGGGTTTGCTGGGCTCGATCAGGCAAATACAAGTGTAAAATATTTTCAGCTTCGACTCTAACGGTTCGCCGGCTGTATTGCGTGAACTGATAATCGCCTGGATGTTCTGTCAGCATGTGATACGCCACCGGGCGCCGATATTGATCAAATTCGACGCCCATGCGGATTTCGTTTCCGTTCGCTGCGCGCTCGTTCTTTTCTTCATCGATCAGATCGGGCTCTAGAAATTGCAAGGCGAACCGATCAGCGTTTCCGGGATAGTTCACAATGCGAATCAGCGCCTCGCCATCGCGCGCCATAGACTCAACCGCCAGGGCTTGAGCATCGACAAACGACATTTTCCCGTCGACGGTGCAATTTCCGACCTTTGCCCAGCGAGCCCACTCACGTTCAATTTGCTGGTTTCCTATCGTGTCGAGAGTTCCGTCTGTATTGATCGCCTTTACCTGAAGCGTTGCACCGCGTTCGCCGACTACGTTTGTTTTGATAAGATGGATATATCGCCGCGCGTATTCATTGTTTCGTGATAGGTCACGACACCGATCCCGCAAGGTTTTCAGCGAATACCGAATTTCAGAATCCGCTGATCGCTGGGTCGCCATGAAATCAGCCAACAACCGACCACCTTTCGCCCCGTCATACTGTCGTTTTTCCAGGGTTTTTTGCTTTCTTCGGAATATATCAAACATCCCCATCAGATGAACCTCACTTTCACGGTTGCCGCCGTCTTGCGTCCGAGCTTGATTTCTTCCCGACGCTTTTGCCTGGAAACCTCTGCATCATAATAGTCGCGCCATTCAAGTAATTCAGTCAAACCAAGCTTGGTGATCGACCGCCCTTGAATGGAATAATTGGCAACATCGGAATCGGCCTTCCCCTGCAAAAGAGATTCAATTTTCGTTAGCATGATTTCGGCATGAGTGCGCGGGTCAGCACCGCCAGAATCCAGATCGACAATGGCAGTGATTGCGCCACGCGAAACGACGACCCTTTCAGAGTCGGAATTTCTGACGATTTCCAGCTGAAAGTGATAGTATCCGGCCACGAATGCGGAGGTTGTATCCGAGTCAGCCGTAAACAGAAAACTGTTATTGTATGCTGTGCCCGTGATCTGAATCTCAGTATTTCCCCCGCCAGTTATCCTGGCCACATAGGTCGCGGTATAGCTGTCGACTGGGTAGTCGCCCGATAAATCCGACCGCTTCCATTGAATGAAATCGCCGACGACGATTTCCGACGGTTCGCCCTCGGGGGCCGTTGCAGCGTCGAACAGGTTGGCCATATTACCTCCAATTGTTTACAAACCCGCCCGGCTTCCGCTTTTTAGCTGTACGCGCCTGGCGTTCGTGGTTGGGAATGCCACCATCTGGCCGAGATTCCGCCGACCTGCTTGCCATTATATTGACATTGATTCCAGAAATATATAACGCCGCCATAGCATAACACCGAACGTCAAGGGCTTCATTCCTTCGTCGCTTTTTCACCCATTGCCGTTTCGCATGTCCGCGAACGTATCGCGTCACCAGCTGCTCGGATGTTAGCTGTAGAAAATACTCGGAATCGCGATCAATGGGAAAATGACAATATCCAGGGCCCGGATCGGTTATTTTTAGTCGACCATAGACCAGCTGCTTCGCTGTATCTGATCCGACAGGAAACAGCCGAACCTTTCCAATGTTGTTTTTGCTGGGGCGACCAACCAGGGGGCGACCCTCGCCGCCCACGCCCTTGATTCCGAAAACGCGCCTCGATTCCCGACCCTTAATATATCGATAGGTTGCCTGGGTATGGTGTCCGCCAGTATCAACGCAGGTCGCGCGAACGCCCAGCTCTCGGCCGTCGGCCGTTTCATAACTGGCAAATAAAACCGCATCAAGGTCAGCCCAAACCTGGGGCGAACTGGGATCGCCCGGCAAAACCGAGTATTCAAGTGACCACGTTTCCTCGTCCCGCCCGACGCCCACCAGCTCCACCTCAAGCCTATCATCCTGAACGTCGACACCAGCGACCACCATCACGACCGCCTCCGGCCACTTATCGCCCCAGTCCTCGGCGCGGTTTTCTAGTAGGTCTTGATCTACACCCTCGCCGGATTCCTCCCAGGTTTCCGCTAGCGATACGTTTACAAACGTCTGAAGGTCTCCGCTGCGCTTCTTTTCAAGGAAAGATTGCGCTATATCGCCCAGCTTTCTAAAACATGAATAGAGTTCATTTAAGTGATAGCTGGCATGGCCACGGAATGGCTGGCTTGATACCCACCCGCCGCGCCTAATTGCTGCAATTCTTTCGCCGTCCGACCACATAACCCCGCAGCCATTACACGCATATTTTGCGGTTTCTGGCTGATCTTCGGACCATATAACATTCGTCCAGACTAGCTCCTGCCGAGTTTCGCAGCTGGGGCACGGAACATGAAACCGCCGCTGGTCGCCTTGATTATATGCGTCCTCGATCCAGCTTGCGTTCTTAATTGTTGGAGTGCTGATTTCTAACAGCTTTCGCCGGTCGCCAAACGTCGCCGCGCGCTGCCACAATAACGAGACAGGGTGACCCTCTTGGCTTTTGTCATATCCATCGGTTTCGTCGCAAACGATGAAAGGCGCCGACCGGCCGCGCATGGTTTTCGGTGAGCCCGACCAACTAAACATTAGGAAACCGCCAGGGTACGATTTCATTCGCTGATTGTTTACGCCCTCGCGCCCCCTGGGCTTGGCGATCAAGTCTTGCAGCGTGTCGTTCGAATCGACCAGTGGATTGAATTTCGTTTCCAGCCAGGTCGCCAGATCGCCCTGGGACGGCTGCATCATTATTTGACTTTGAGGGTCTTGCCCTATCTTAAACGCTTGAGCGCATAGCGCCAGCATGGTTTTTCCCACCTGGGCCGACCACATCAAGGTGATGCGATTACACTCCGGGTTTGCCGTCATATCTAAGGGCTCGCGCTGGTAGGGCGCATGATCAAACCGTATCAGTCCGGGGACCGCGTTACCGATTGGAATGCGGACGTTTTGCTCCGCCCATTCGCTCGGCTTTAGGTTTGGGGGCGGCTTTAGGTGACGCGCTGCCCGGTGAATCGTCCGCCGCAATCCATCCCAATTGCTGAATTCAATCATCGGATTCGTCCGGTTCTTCCAGGTCCATGTCGCCCATTGCTTCGAGGGCTTGGTCTATTTCCTTCAATATCACCGCCTTGATTCGGGTTTCGGATTCCTCGCCGATGATCGCCGTCGCCACCCGGCTGGGAACCGACCGCAGATTCGTTTTTACTTCAGCGAATGTATTGGACAGCGCGCGCTCCAATTGTCTCAGGGGAACCACCTCGCCGCGAACATTCGCCAGCTCTAGCTCGACCTTTGCCGTTTCCGCCGCCAGCTTGCGCCGCTTTAGTTCACGCTCGTCGGAATTGTCTCCGCCGCTAGATGATTCCTTCGCTCGCTGCTCCAGCCAGGCCGAGACCTCCGCCGTGTTAATAACCCACCGCTTCCCCTTACTGCCTCGCTGGACCACGGGTAAACCACGCTTCAACCAGGCGTCGACGGTCGTGTGTGAAACCCCAAAAAGGTCAGCGACCTCCTGGCGTGTTACGTTTTTTCCCCTTGTTGTTACCGGCATTCCCAGACCATTGTTACCATTATTCCCAGCTCATTAAAAAGTCGCACAATTGAAACACTGCGATCGCGAATCACCCGCAGCGTCATCCGCTCCAAAGTACCTTTTGACGGGGGGGGTGCGCTCCGGTCGCGGCGCATCATGCAAAAACATTAAAGGTTTGCCATTTCTGCTTTGAAGGCTTTGTCAAACTCTCGATTGAACTCCCGACCGAATACGCTTTGAGCGACGCGGTAATACCCGAACCTTGCACGGTACTGAGCCCTGGGCTCATACGCCACCAGCATGGTCAACTTCCCCCGCTTAGACCGCCGGTATATGCCAGGCTGTACCCCGTCACGGCGCCCCAGCTGAACGTGCCCCTCGCGGGATAGCAGAGTCTTGACATAGCGCCGACCCAGGTTTCCAAACTTGTTTTTTCTCGCTTTTAATGTCGGAACAACTAGCGCCGTCTTTTGTGGTGTCCTGATCCCGCCGTCGATCTGTAGTGATAGCAGGTCATTGACCCGGCGCCCTCCCCCCGTGAACTTCCCACGGTTGGCGCCTGGTATCAGCTCGACTTGCAGCGTGTTGTATTTGCTGAAAACCCCAACGAATCCCAGCTTGGTATTTTGGCTGAACATCGCATTCAACGTGTAGGGCGTGGGCCGGTCGAACACTTTGTTCGCTTCCGCGCGCTGGGCCGATGCCACTTTTTTGGCTGTCATGTTCAAGGCTTCGGATTCGGCGAACAGTGTTTTTTTATGCGCCTTCTGTAACTTTCGCTGAACTTCGCCGATGTTGGTTTTTGCGTTGATCATGTCTCGCCTCAATAGGGGGGGGGCATTGGATAATGTCAGGCGCCAGGATACCCCCCACCCCCCTTATTTTTTTTTACTCTACCACGCCCCACGTTCTCAATCTGAACTGCGTCAATCGGTGCAAGTACCAGGCCGCTTTTTCTAGGTCGCGCTGGGCTCCAGCAAAATCCTTGCCGTGCTTTTTATCAAAACGCCAGATGTACTTGATGACGTTGCCGCGTAGATACCCGGCAAATTCCTCCGGGGTCATCTGAGCCTCGATCGCTGCAATGCACTCGATTGCTTCGCTCTTGTAATGATCTGGGTGATTTACCAAATCAGTCATTTCGATATCCCCTTGCCTCGGGTTGATGGCGAATTATCTCCAGAGGCGAACCGATCGCGTCGCATAACTTGACCACCCTGAGATCATCCATTATGGCGATATCCTCACGAAACCGCCTCGACATTGAAACCGCAGCCTGGAGAGCCAGCTGGCAATCCTCGGAATCAAACTCGGGCACGTTAAAATTTAGGATCACGTTCCGATAAACGCCGGTCGCGTTCTTCTTTGAATGCATCGATCTCGTCCCTTTCAAATTGTCCCTCCAGCGGCAAATCCTCACTGGGGCATAGTGGATGATGATCGTCCGATCTTAAACAGTCGGGGCATCTCTTGTATAGATACATTATTCGCAAACCTCCGCCGCATTCCCTTGATAGTCGGGCCAGGCGCCGCTGTCCACATTCTCGCAGTATTCAACCTGGGCGCTCTCTGCTTCCTCCAGATCGCCACTTCCGACGATACCCATCACCGCCATAAACAACAACACGAATGCAAAATATTTCATCGTTTCCCCCTCGGGCCGCTTACGCGGCCTCTAATGCTTTTTCTTTGAGGTCTTGCCACTCATTTTCTAAGTAGTGATCGCAGGGCCAATCGCAATTTTCGACCACATACCACACGCAGCTCGAATCGATTTGTACCACCTTGACGGTTCCCTTCTTGTTGAGGCCGCTTACGCCGCTCTTCCGATTTCTGACGCCAACCTAGACGCCTCGACTTGCAACGCCCGCAACCGGTTTGGTTGCCACGATGGGCAATTTTTGTTCATCTCCGCCATGACCTTGTTCCGCTCTTTGATTAATTCTTGCTTATTCATATCTATCTCCCTGGTTAGTGGCTGTGTCCCCAGCCGATGAAGTAATAGTCGCATACATCATCTAATAGTGTAAAGTTTTTTTACACTTTTTTTTGTTTTTTTTAATCGACTGGGATCGCCTGGATTACTCTCACCCAAACATATATCCGCCGGTCGCTGTCTTGGCGCATGTCCCAGTCAATGCAATCCGGCCACCGAGCAACCACCCGCTCCAGGGTGCGACCGAATTCCCTATGGTTTCCGCCACGGAACCGATATTCGTCTTTGATGTAAAAATAGGGCCTTGACTCCCCTATGAACTCATTAAGCGATCGGATGACCGCCAGCGTGTTGATATCTAATGACATTGATCGGCCCAGGTCTTTAGACACTCCAGCGCGGCAAGGGAATCCCCTTACCCCGTAGCCCTCCGGGCGTAGTGGGTGGGGGGATTAAAACCCCCCAATTTATTGGGGGTTTATCCCTTCCCGCTAGGATGTCTTGATTTTTTTTAACTACACCACCACCACCTCTATATATAGGGGGGTAGGGGGTGGTGGGGTGTGTAATTTCTTTACGCTTTTTCACTTTAAAACCAAGAACCCGGTCAAAATTCCGTTTTTGTTGAAAACCTCCTCGATCTCCCTCGATCCTCTGAGATAGTCGTATATCTCCCGCCTTTTTCCGTCGTATTGGTGCGGAAAATTAACCCCTACCCTGCCGGATGGCGCGGCGGGTCTTTTGCCTGTTTCATGGATATATTTCTCACCCTGCCAGGCGTCAACAATCTGGTCGATCTCTTTTCGCACCATTTCGTTTTTCATTTCATCCGCCAGCTGGCTAGCCATGTCCTGATCTTTTTCGCTGAATGGGGTCCAGTCCAAAATAGACATTTCAGCCGAACCGTTCTCGAACTCTACCGGCACCCGGCGCATTGTCCCCGACCACGATGGCGGTTGATCGACCAGGCGCCACCGATCCTTTTCCCAGTTCGCTATCGTTAGATTTAACTTTTGGTCGTATTGCACATTTATCGAATAATCGATGTTCCCAATCAGCGCAGACGCCCCCCTGGCTGATCTTCCCTCGCTTGCCTTGCTGGTGTGGTGCGCCAGAATAATCGTACCCATTGGGTCTATGGCCGAAAGAATTCGGTCCTCTAAAACGCCGATCAACCTGGACGCCTCGCGATTATCGTTTTCATCAAACGAAAAAGCCGTCGCCACCGTGTCAAAAACACACATCGCCGCCGGGTGTTCCATCGATAGCAACCACGCCTCAATCAAATCAAGATCCCGCGTGTCGAGCGCCAGGTTTGGCAGCGAGTGGAGGCCAAACTCTGGCTTGCCTTCCAAGTTCATCACATAGGCTTTCATTCGCGCTTGGATGTGCCCCAGCGACTCGCTGAACATTACCACCGGGCCGGGCTTTATCGGTATCCCTTGCCATTCAGTTCGACCGTGTATCATGTGCGCGATCAGGTCACAAATCAGATGGGATTTTCCCGAGTTGCTAGGCCCGTAGACCATCCCGATCGATCTGGCTGGAATCAGCTTTTCAAGCATCCATTCCGGTTGTCTAATTTTAAAATCCCACGGCCGATTCGGGTCGTATTTCGAGATTTTGCAAGCGTTGTATCTTTCCCAAAAATGCTCATCGCTCATTGTTTCCCCTTAGTCTAGAACGCGCGTCGCGTAGTTTTTCCGCCCTTTCTGGGTCTATTTTTGATAAAAGCCGGCCGATCACCAAAGCGTCGGACTCGCTAATTGTTGACTCACCTTTGGCGATGGCGCCTTCCATTACCATCAACAAAAAATCACAATATTCAAGGTCTGCTCTTCTGTACGCCTGCGGTTTGTAGTCGTCGCCTTCAACCAGGCCGCGACGTTCAAGTTCGCGAGCAAGGTCAGAAAACCGACAACCATGTCGACAACCCACCAACAGATCAACGGATTGACCGATTTTTATGTGAAATCGATCATGTCCGCCGCAAATCGGACATGGGCCCTTGTATTCAGAGCCCGAGCGTCGCAACCCCAGGGAATCGGCGACCATTTGCAGGTCGCCACGCATCAGAAGGGAATATCATCCTCTGCAATTGGATCAAGCGCCGGGGGCCCAACCACGCGAGCTGTCATTGCCTGGGCTGCTTTCGTCACCCTGAACGACTTGGGACGCAGGAAAGAGCCGTCGTTTTCCAGCAATGCGTCGAGCTGCTTTCCCACAATTTCCACCGGGTTCATCGGGTCGCGCAGCGAATTGCAGCCGCAGGCGATCATTATCTGAGCCAGTTCCCGACGGGCTATTTCGTCAGCTTTGGGGTTTGGGTGTCCAATATTGAGATTCAGCCAGCACTTGCCGCCAGGCGCGCCCAGCGTCACGGACACGTATTGATTGCCCTTTGAACTGGTTTTGTTGATTACTTCTTCAATTTTTACGCTGTGCCACCCTTCCGAAAGTCCGGTTCCGCCGGTTTGGTTGAGATAGTCTTGGGCATTAAATGACATTTTTTATTTCCTCTGTTGTTTAAAAATCACGCTGATTAGCGCAATGCTTTCATAAATTCGGACCAATCCAGCGGCATCTCCGCCGGCAATCCGAACCGATTTTTTGCCACCCAGGCTGGGCGTTCCTCCGTATACATGACACGTTCACCGGAGCCCGTTCCCCGAGTTCTAACCCGGCCACGATCCTCGGTTTTAATTGTCTGATACACCTGGTTCGCAAAAAATATCGCGTCGGAGTGTTCAGAGACTAAATCCGCCGCTTTGTTTTGTAGTTTTATCACGTACCGATCAAACGCCTCGGCATCTGGGGCCTCAAAACGCTTGACGGCCGAATGACCGATCAACACGGTCGCCATGCGCTTTTCGGATCGCAAATAATTGACACGATCAAGAAATTCTCGCCAATACTTCAGCGCCTCAACGTATCCCCGACCATAGCCGGGTTGCTCGATTGACTGCCATTTATTCGCCTCGCAGGTATGGGCCCATATCAATGGCTCCAACCAGTCGAGAGAGTCGACGATAAGCGTCCGGTATTCATGCTCGCCCTGTATCAGCGAATCAAGCGCCGACCGCACATCTTGGTAACTTTTAGGCGTAGGAAACGCATCCGCTTCAATTTTCCCCAGCCCGTCCTCAATGGGCAAAAATATCGGATTCGGGGCCGCAGCGCCGAACGTCGTTTTTCCGACTCCCGCCGGGCCATAAATCAACACTCTCGGCGGTTTTTTGGCGCCGCCTTTCGTGATGCTTTTCATCTCCATTTAAAAGCTCTCCCTTATTAGTCCACAAAAAAGCTCCAGCGAAATCTCGCAGGAACATCGAAAATCATTTTCGTCATAGATATCGGTCGGGTATGCCACTAAAACCCGCCAGGGCGATCTGTCAGCGCGGAAACACACCGCTGGCGACTTATCCACCCTCTGCGCTTGCCGCACCGCCTGGGCCCAGAACTGGGCCTTTTCTGCGTTTCCGATATTGGCGTATCGCTTGCATTCAATCGCGAAATAATCGAGCCCGATCAAATCATGTCCACCGCCAAATGATTGGGCAAGGTTTCGCTGTAGGCGTACCCCGGTTTGATCCTCTATTTCACGGATCAATTCGCGCTCCCCGCTGGCGCCCTTGTTTCGACTACTCGCCCCCATGCCGCCGCTTTTCCTTCATTTTCCGCCATTCCCGTTTTTGAATTTCTCGCCGATATGCGCCTGGCAGCTGCACCGCAACGCCCAGCAAAAACGCGCCCCACAATGGCGACAGAACCCACCACCATGACCACGCCAAAAGCCCCGCCAGCTTCAGCCCGACAAATAACAGGATGAAATTATCGATCAGCCGACCCACTCGCTCACTCTGCTCGCTCACGAATAAGCACCTCCGCTTGAATTCTGCGAACGTCAGGAATTGCACCCTTGCCGCGCCAGATGTAGATCGTCTGCCTCGTCACGCCGAGCGCGCGCGCTGTTTGCGAGACACCGCCGAAAGCTTTGATGATTTCTTCGAGTTCCATTTTTCGGTCCGTAGTATTTGACAGGGGAATCCTAACCGCATACATTTGCCTGTGTCAAATTTTTATACATCAAAAGGTTGGAGTGTCGCATGGTTGGAAAATTATCAGATGATCGAAAAATGTCCGGTTCAAGAATCCCGATTCTTTACTGTTGGAATCATGGGGTGCCACATCCCTGGTCAACGCCAAACGACGAACTCCGAAAGTCAATTCAGGCAAGCGCCGGGGAATATAAATCGTTCGACATTGGGGAGCCTGGAATTGTGGGTAATCTACTTGAGCCGGCCCTGGTTGAAAGTGCTTGCGAGAGCCTGGGCCTTCCCAGTCCCGAATTGACCCCGGCCGTTTATAAAACAGAGACGTTTGAAGCGAGCTGCGACGGACTGGTTCAGGTCGATGATCCGGTAACGGTTTTCAGCGATGGGATTATTCAAGTCGAGGGCGGCGAGCTGGTTTTGTCGGGCTCGGTCCCTATTGAGTGCAAATGCACCATTGCGCCGCCAACGGATGAGATTCCCTTGTACCGGGGACCGATTCAGCTGCAAGCCCAAATGTTGGCCACGAAATCAGATTTTGGGATCATCATCACCCTGCACCGAGGCATTGAACGTCGGATTCATGTGGTCAAAGCCAACCCGGTGATTCAATCCGAAATCAATCAGATTTGCGCGGAATTTCAATCTCGGGTACTGACTGAGCGATGGTATCCCCCGGTCAACGTCGACGACGCTGTGATACCTCCCGCAGCGAACGAAAAAACATCGGTCGACGTTCCGCATCTGGTTGAAGAAATAAGCGACCTGGAGCGATTGCGGAGCGAGAGGGCCGATATCGACGAGCAGATTGCAGGGCTGGAATTGAAAATAATGGATTCGCTGGGCGAGGCTCAAATGGGAACCTCGGGGCCCTACCTGGTCGAATGGCCGGTTCGGCATTACAAGGAACAGCCGGAAAAGGTCACGCCGGCCAAACCGGCCCGAACGATACGTTTGAAAACGCTAAAAATTCGCGCTATGGTGTAAGCGACCGCGAGCGGTCAATACTCCCTAAAGTCCTTTCCCGGCTCCGGCCGGGTTTTTTATTCCTCATCGTCGACGATCTCAAATTCGTATTCCGCATATTTTTCGGCCGAAATTATTATGGTCAAGATTTCGAGGGGCGTTTTATCGACCGATACCCCGTCGGGGAACAATCCACAATAGACCAATGAGCATCCCTCGCGACCGCGCTCCGGTGACACCGCCAGGATTTCGGTTGATCGAATAAAAAGGGGGCCCAGCGGCGTTTCGAGTTTAATCATCATCTGCCCACCTATTACCCTTTTTTGAATTTTCCGATGCCGTCAATATCTGCAAATTCCAAGGAACGTGCAAGCCGCAAACCTTTTCGTGTATCAGAGGGATGATGTGGTCGACGGAATGTGCCATTCCTGTCTCCACTGTCATCGTTCTGGATTTATCATATATTGCATCAATTTCGGATCGTGCCTCGTCGCTGTCGCGACAGGTATTTGCAAGGTTTAATAATCTCCCTCGCTCCGTCTTAGATCGACGCAATGCCGCTCGATGGCTTGGTCGACATACTCTGGCACGATTTAAAATATAGGCGTTTTTCCGATAATGCTCTCGCCAGTATTCGTTACGATTGCCTCGGTTTTTGTCGTATTGACGCCAACGCCGCCGCATCTCGTTCGGGTCGATTTCTAAGCGATCGAGTTGAGAGCAAGTGAAACACTGCCGGTTTGATACGAATCGGGGTGACTGGTGGCCAAATTTGCAGGGTTTGCCGGTGCAATAGTAACGCGCTCCGACGGTCCTGGCTTCGGATACGCTTCCAATCATTATTAGCTCGGCAATTCGTCAGATTTGATAACCTGGGAAATCCTCAACGCTCGATCACCTACCTGATCAGCCCAGCGCGATCTCAGCATTTCATCGCCGGCCTCATCGAATTTTTCAGACCTCAACAGCTCTATCGTTTTCGTAAACTTGGAAAGTCCGAATGTGCCCAGGTTAAACGCCATGTTTACGACAGCGGCCTGGCGGTTCGGCGATAAGTCGCGCCAGAATGGAAGCATCAGATCCAGCTCTTTAATTATTCGAACAATGTCATTTTCGAGCATGAACTGGGCTTCAGCTTTGCCGATCCCGTTGTCTTGAAGGTTTCGACCTACGCCAATAGTCAGTTTTCCCGCAGTGCAATAGTAAGGCTTTAGCCGAATTCCTTCGTCTTGCTCCAGCCAGCGCGAAAGCGCCTTAAAATCCAACCCCATGAACGAACCCCCCGGTCACGGCTTTTTGATTTTCGAAACGATTTTCTCGCCTGATCGCGCCACGACATAGCCACCCAATCCGATCTGTAAAAGCATCCACGCCTCATCCCTTAGCGGATTGGGTAGCCACCCGAGCGAATCCCCGACCGCTAGAGCAAGAAATGTCAGCATGGTAATAGGTCGCCAGGTTGCTGTTATCCAGTGCTCAGATTGAGCCTCTGCCTGGACGATCCCGGCTTTTGATCTCAGTGTTTCGGCTTCGTAGTCAAACACGCGTTGCATGGCGGCGGCTTGTACATCTAGCAAATGCCCCTTTGCCTTGAGCCTCTCTTCGTCGGACGTATGCAATTCATCGACCAGCTCCGCCGCCGGCTTGAATATTCCAGCAATTAGCTCAACCACTCCCACGCTCATTCTTCGTATTGGTCGCCGTGGATAATTTTTTGCACCGTTCGTGTTTCATATATACGAATGGCGGTCCAGATTAAAGTGAACAGAGCCGCCAGGGGCGGCAAGATCGCGCCGATGGTGCCGAGCATTGTCGCGACACTTGCGAAATCAATCAAATTTTTTGTGGCTTCGTCCATGTCGATGATCTGCTTGATTGGTTTCGTCGATTGTAACATTTGGTCAGCCTCACGCCATGTCAAAACGCTTGACGTCAGCCGAAGAAATAATCAAACGCGCGCGCGTCAGATCGGCATAATAGGCATTTTCGCAATGATGCGGGCGCCACCATTTGAAGGCTCGGTCAATCGCAACCTGGAGACGCTTCCATCGAGGCTTTGCGCGTAGTCTCCAGCAGCGGCCAGAGAGAGACTCGTTTGTGTTACCACCCAAAAATATCGTGACGCTGATCAGCTGAGAGACTGAGCAGCCCACCCGCAAACCATAATCAATAAAACGCTGAACGATAATGGTATACATAGCCCGATAATTACGCATAAATAAACCCCGTCACCCATCTTTTTGATCATAAGACCCATCTTTTTGGTCACCTGCCCCTTCCTCTACAACGACTTTTTCATTGCAGACAGCAGAGTTGCCGCCAAAAGTGAGGCTATTGTCTAAACAGACCTCTGTAACCTCTACAACTGGAGTCAACGGGCGAAGGTCAAAGCCGCCCGCGTTAAACCTAGTAAACGTCCATGCAGTATTTTCTTCAACGTAAACCTTAGAGCCGACAGGCAAGTCAATAACAGTACCGTCAGCTAAGTAAATCTCAGCAGCAGACGCGGTAAAAGCAACTAAAGCTAATAGGAAAGTTAATGCCTTCATTTTTTAATGTCCTTTGTTTGCGTCTCAGTTTCAACTTCGGTGTGAGAACAGAAGCCCAGACAGATCGTAGATTTCTCTCGTAGTGTGCCTGAGCATCCAGTGAGTAACACGAGTGCTAGGGCTGCTAAGAGTTTCATGCTGCCCAAGGAGCGCCTGTGCCACGAGTAGGATTGGCTTTCTCGTCAATCTGAGCCTGAATAGAGGCTTCTACAGACTCCTGCTCGGTAGGCGTGTCATCCATCTTATTTGTAGCCATGTCAGCCATGAGCCAACCTAGTACGGTATCCTCAGTGATGTTATCCCAAGGCATGAAGTCATCCGCAGAAGCGTCTGGGAGGGCCTTGGTGCCGTAAGCGGAACCTACGTTACCGTCTGCATCTACACCTGTGCAGCGCCAGTGGGCTACAGTGGCTACGTTATCTAGACCATCTTTGGATACTTCGTAGTCTAAGGATGAAATTGTCCATGTAATCGTTGTCATTCTTTATGCTCCTTTGAGTGCCGCTACTTCGGCCTGTAGTGTTTCAATCATTGCTTGTTGCTCTTGGACGGCCTTCAGTAGTACAGGGATGGTCTCCGTGTACTTCATAGAAAGGGTACCGTCCTCGTCCTTGTCAACGACATTAGGGAACGTGTTCTCCCAGTCTTGTGCAATGAAGCCAACCTTGTCAGCAGCTTCAGACTCAGTAGCTTTAAGGCTGTAGTTGACACACCGGAAGTCCTTAATGGTGTCGAGTACAGGGCCGATGTCGCTGATGTTTTCCTTTAGGTTCTCATCAGAGGTAGCTGTCCACGCAGTCGCACCATCAGTAAGTACAACTCCAGTGTTACCATTGTTCTGAACATAGAGAGCATTTACGCTTGAAGTCCACATACGCATAAACTTACCAGCAGTGGAGCCAGAGTGGCGCATACCGATCCCAGCCTCTCCGTTTACAGCGGCTTCTACTTGAACCTTTGTTGCTACGCTTGTGATGCCAGTGGAGGTATTAACCAGCAAGTTACCTGAGGCGTCGATACGCATACGCTCAATGTTGCTGGTACTCCAACGCTGATATCCGACGTTTGGGTTCTCGTAATGAATACCTCCTGTAGTCGCCGTCCCGTCTATAGTGAGATTAAGGGTCTGCGTAACATCATCCGACAACCTAATAGCTGTTTCGTTTGTCGCTGTCGCTGTCTTCACTTGTAGCTTTACCGCAGGGCTTGATTGGTTGATGCCCACGTTACCAGCGGAGTTGATTGTCATGGCTTGTACAGGTGTTGCGTAGGTACTAGAAGTCCAGAAACCCAAGTTACAGTTTGGTCCAGCAGCCGCAGCACTGTTGTACGCCCTCATTCCTCCTGCGTCCCTCGCGCCTCCACCGGACGGGTCGCCTACATAGTATGAAAGACGGCCTAACTCCATTCCGCTTGTCCATGATTTTGATTCGCGGTTTGCTATATATATGGCTGGCGGAGAGGTTGAGCTTGAGACATCTAAGTTAGCTAATGGTCCATCAGTACCAATACCAACGTTACCGCTGGAGTCGATGGTTACATGCTTTGTTGCAAGGTTAGTAGCGTTGCTCAGTGACAACACGCCCCCAGAGTGCTGAAGAACACCGCCAGTGTTTGCTCCAGCTGTTTTAGTTAGTAGACTTAGTCGAGACACTTCGTTGTCTGTTGCTCGGCTATCTACCAGTACAGCAGCCTCTCCACTAGTGTTGATTACGTCTAGAACAGAGCGAGGAGAAGCCGTACCAATACCAACGTTCTCACTAGCATCAATCGTGATAGCTGTAGCATTAGCGTTATCGTCGATGCCGGGGAATAGGGCCGTCTGCGCTGCCGCTTGCGTTGTCGCCCCAGTGCCACCCTGGGAGATTCCCAAAACGCCGTCGACTGTTTTCGCGCCGCCGATATTGATTTTCCAGGATGTTTTAGTTCCGCTGCCGGCGAATCCAAAAACGTCGACCACCAGGGTGGTACCGCTGTAGCTAGTCACG
>Ga0307488_10000742_pt1 | contig 27035 bp, 17 predicted proteins | sample SB02metaG_FD_202248 | JGI IMG/M metagenome (GOLD analysis project Ga0307488, IMG submission 202248) | Sea-ice brine microbial communities from Beaufort Sea near Barrow, Alaska, United States - SB 0.2 | ecosystem: Environmental > Aquatic > Marine > Coastal | place: USA: Alaska | collected...
CGTCCAAACTCTGCCGTGGGCAGTGTTTGTGAACCTCTTATCGGTTCAAGTCCCGGTTGGGATTCAGTGCGCTTAGAGGGAGGGTACTGCCGAAGTTTTTTTAGTTTTAATGGTGCCCAGGAGAGGAAAGGGCACTTGGTTTTTGGTATGGGCTGTAAGCCCTTTGTTTACGGGGTTTTTTTGTTTTATCGTTTTCGTTTGTGTGCAGTTCTGTGTGCAGCTTTTTGAGGCGTTAGCAGTCTTTATTTAAGCGAGTTAATCGTGCAGCGTCGGTGCCGGTATTGAGATGCCGCTACGTGGCTATAATATTGCTTTTAAGTTCTTTTAGGAATTTAATTTTGGCTGGATGGCTGTTCCAGATAGTGGGTTAATGTGGCTTAAATTTAATCATCAAAAATATTAGTCCAAAAGCCCGTTTCACTTGGCTGGCTAAAAAACTAAAGGTGTGTACAGGAATTTAAAAACCCACCTAATCTGTTTACTAAGACCACCAAGTCTATAGGGCATTACGCAATTGTAATAAATAGAAAACATATCAATGTGAAAATTTTTCTGATCACGTGGGGATGCGCTGGTGCTCTTTTCTATATTCTCCTGCCGTTTTTCCGCAGTAATTTTTAAAGTGGCGATAAAATGATCTTGTCTCCATGAAGCCGAGTTTTTCGGCAATGGCTTCAAGGGCCAATTCCGTCTTGACCAGGTAATGGCAAGCCAGTTCAATCCGCAGCTCATCTAGGACATGCTGATAGCTGGAGCCTTCTTCTTTCAATTTTCTCTGCAAAGTTCTGCTGCTCATGTGCATCTGTTCGGCGATGTCTTCGCGGCGGGGCATTCTGCTGCTCACCATCAATCGCAATAGATTCTTAACTTGATCGGCATACGAGCGATTTTTATCAAGCTCATGCAAAACTATCGTTGCGTGATCCAGCAGGGAACTGAGTATTTTCGGGTTTGCGTGGGCGATAGGTAAATCCAGGATGTCACTATCGATACAGATGCAGTTGTGCTCCTGATTAAATAGCACTTCGCAGCAAAACAGGTCTTCATATTCGCTTAATAGTTCGGGATCATTTGGGGCATCGTGTGTAAAACAGACTTTAGCTAGCCGCTTTTCCGGATGATCGGACTGTAAGTACATCCGCACATAGCGATACCAAGAAGCTATGATATTTTCGGTTACGTGACGTCTGACTTCAGTGTCGGTGTAGTTGCAACTCCAGCGAAGGCAAGATAACGGTTGTGAAAATACCGGCGTTGAAAAGCCCATATCGCCCACGATTTTTTCATAGATAGGTGTTTGATTCCAGACTTCGCGCAGGGTCGCGCAGTTCATATTGATATAGCCCTGCACACTGTACATGTCGTGTGAAACGTATCGAGACGTATGCAGGCCAAAGCAGCGATTTCCACTGGCCTTAATTAACAGCGCCAGTAAACGTTCCAATGATGAGGCGGAAATCCATTTACTATTGTCGAGGAGAACTTCCTTGCTAATACCGGTCTGGTCCAGATAACGTTGGTAGTAGATTCCCTCGGCCTCTGCAGCGCGCAAATATTGCTTTACTGCCGGAACGGACGCCAAACCATCATCCTTAGTAGTGTTTTGCACAGTGTTTCCCATAAAAGAGGTGATCGCAATGGTTTTGGATGACCTTAATAGCGCTGTTTGCGCTAGCACGATTATAAGCAGATAACTACGTTATTGCCAAGATCCGAGATATGCAGTATCTGGATCATGCAGTTTAACTGCGGAGGGAGAGGCAAGAATTTTTACGGGAAAGGTCTAGTCTAAAATTAAGGGGTGTCTCGATTAGTGACAATGATGTCTGTTTTGGACATACGAATTATGTTTAATTGCCCTACGCTGTGAAGACACTAATAGGCACAATTCGTCGTTATAGAGAGCAGTAATTTTTAAGCTGCGAAGCTAATAATATTTCGTTATGGCAGAAGCTAATTATAGGTAGGGTATGTATAACAGTATCTGGCGTGGAGTTCTAGCTGTCACGGGGTTGTGTCTCGCTCTGCTGGGGCCAGCCCTTACAAAGTCTCCTGCATTGCATGACGATGTGTTGGTAAGGATAAATCATCATCCTATAACGGTCGTTGACCTGGCTCAGGTTACGCAGCGCTTGGAATCGATTTCGGGGACTATCATCGGTATAGAGGCGGGTAGGCGACTGTTGGAGCTATTGGTCGATGAAGAGCTATTGCTACAGTATGCGGAATCCATGGATATCTTCCAGAAGGATCCTGGATTGCGAAAGCTGATGGCCCATGCAGTTATTGATGAGATTGTCATGGAATTTTTGGATGATCCGGTCAGTGAGTCTGAATTACTAGCGTTTTACCGTCGTCACAGAGTCGTTTTTGAACGCCCGAAAACGGTCGCGGTTTCTGTTGTGCGATTCAGCTCACTGGCAGATGCCGAACAGGCTCGCGTCCGGATATTGAGCGGTGAGCAGATTTCTGCGCTCGATAACCGCGTTAATGCCGAGATGCTCACTCATTTCCCATCTTCATTGTTACCGGCTCAGGGGTTGATACGTTATCTCGGTCCTACTGTAACAAACATGGTGCTGAAACTGGACCAGGGGGAGGTTACTGATCCTGTTTCCCTGAGTGATGGTTTCTATCTTGCACAGGTACGAGCGACAAAACCGGGGTATGTCCCGGACTTTGAATCGGTGAGGCAAGTGGTCAAGGTTGAGTATTCGCGCAGGGGCCGGGACGATGCGCTGATTAAAACGCTGGGAAGTCTGTGGGCCGGCGCTAACGTCGATATTAACCGCAATCTGGTCGGGTCCTTGGTGCTGACAAATCAGAGATAAATACTATCCAATGTGGATACTCAATAAGCCGACCTGGAACCGCGACAATCGATGAACAATAACCGCTCAAAAATCTTTAGTCCTATTATGCTGTTGAGTACAGTTGTACTTCTGCTTGCAGCGGTCTTGATCGCGCTCTATTTTTCCTACGTGAGAATCTCAGACCCCATGGGGTATTACGAAAGAGATCCTCTGGATGCTGGCGCTATCGCGACGGCGCCAACCCCCATAACTCAAATACAGCAGCGCCATCAGTCGCAGGCTCTTAGGCTAGCCTTGGAAAGTACAGAGGCGTTGGCGGACACAGATAAACAAATCTTGTTTGGCGATACTCATGTACACACCACCTGGTCGCTCGACGCCTTTATGTTTTCTCTGCCGATTATGAATGGCAGTAGGGGGGCTTACCCGCCGGCGGCGGCCTGTGATTATGCTCGTTATATCTCTCAGTTGGATTTCTTTTTTCTTGCCGATCATGCCGAAAGTTACACAACTGATCGTTGGCGTGACGCTCAGGAGGCGGTACGCCGTTGTAATGCACTATCAGGTGATGCGGGTAACCCTGATCTTGTCGCTTTTATGGGGTTCGAATGGTCACAAATGGGGAACACGTCAGAAGACCACTACGGCCATCATAATGTACTGTTTCGTGATATCGAGTCGGCGCTGCTGCCGGCCCGTCCAATAGGGGCTTCCGGATTGGCTACCGCTGGACTGAGATCGGCGGGTGCTGCCCGGGGAATGGCCGGGGTGTTGCAGTGGCTTGATGGGGGTAATCGTTCCTATTACCAGTCCATGGATACTTTTTTCGATGAGTTGCGCGGAGTGCCAGATTGCTCCAGAGATATCCCCAGCCCTGAACTACCCGAAAATTGTTACGAAACAGCGGCAACTCCAGCGGAACTTTATGCCAAGCTGGACCAATGGGGCTTCGATACGCTGGTAGTCCCTCACGGCAGTACCTGGGGGATCTATACCCCGCCGGGTGCAACGTGGGATCATCAATTGAGCGCAGAAAACCATGATCCACAAAAAGGGCGACTTATTGAAGTGTATTCAGGTCACGGAAACTCCGAAAGCTATCGCAATTTTCAGTCCCGTGCCTATGACTCAGAGGGTAAAGTTTACTGCCCACAACCTCAGTCGAATTATCTACCAAGCTGTTGGCAAGCCGGGGTGATCATCCAGCAGCGCTGTTTAGATTCCGGTGCAACATCGGCGGATTGTGATGCTCGCGCGCAATTGGCTAGGCAACATTATATGGAAGTGGAAAATGTGTCTGGGTGGCTGAGTGTACCGGGTGCAACCGTGGCTGAATGGCTCGACGCCGGGCAGGCGCGGGATGTGTTTGCGCCAGCATTTAACTATGTACCAAAAAAATCGGCACAGTATGGGCTGGCACTGACTAATTTTGATGACCCGGACAATCCGCTCCGCTACACCTGGGGATTTGTCGGGTCTACAGACACTCATTTTGCCCGTCCAGGTAATGGCTTTAAACAGTCCCCCCGCATTGGTACCGGCGACGCGGGAATGCGTGGCGGGCGCACGCCTTTTTGGCAATGGCTATTGTATGATCGCGCTCGCGAGAAACCGGTGGCCGATTCTAGGTCAATACTGACGCTGGAAAGCTACAAAGGCAATTCGGTATCGGAACAAGAGCGCAAGATGTCTTTTCTGACGGCCGGTGGCGTTGTGGCTGTTCATGCCCAGGGCCGGGGACGCGATGCCATTTGGGATTCGCTGGTAAGGCGTGAGGTATATGGCACCAGTGGTCATCGACTGCTACTTTGGTTTGATGTCACCAATGCGTCCGATCAGCCACAGCCAATGGGCAGTGAGGTGCGCATGGGTACTGATCCTCACTTCAGTGTGACAGCTATTGGGTCGTTTAAGCAGAATCCCGGATGTCCGAAATACGTGGAGCAGGCACTGACTGCTAAGAATCTCGAACAGTTAGCAGGGGGGGAATGCTACAACCCATCGGATGAACGCTATCTTATAGAGCGTATTGAAGTGGTTCGTATCCGCCCACAAAACTATCCGGGAGAACCGGTAGAAGGTCTTGTCGAAGACGCCTGGCGGGTATTCGAGTGCGAGCCAAATTCATCGGGCTGTAGTGTTGATTTCAGTGACCCAGAGTTTGCCGGCGGTGGGCGCGACACCGTGTATTACGTCAGGGCCATTGAGGAACCCAGCCCTATGATCAACGGCGATAATCTGCGAATCGGACGTAATAGCGCCGGGGAAGTGGGCAGCGTAAACCCCTGTTATGGAGATAGTCGAATCGACAAGGATGATGATTGTCTAGCCATGAAAGGGCAGCGGGCATGGTCTTCACCCATCTTTGTTAATATTAATTCCAACCTGCATTAGCTATTGTGAAATTTATGGTGAGATTGTTGAGCAGACTACGGCAGATAGGAATACTGCGAAGGTCGATGTTATGGGCAGGTCTGGGGGCGATGGTCGGTATAGGCCTAGGATTTGTTAACGTTTTCGAATGGGTAGACTTACCATTGTTGCCCGATAGCGTCGTTGCCCGAGTCAATCATGTTGATATTGCCAGCAGTGAATATGAAAAAGCACTCTCAATGTTGGCTAGTGAAAAACGCGACCCTTTAACTGATCAGGATCGCGTGCTGGTGCTAGAGCGTTTGATTGAGGAAGAGCTGCTAGTACAGCACGGTCTGTCCGTGGGGCTGGTTCGCAGAGAACAACGGCTGAGGGGAAATGTTATTCAGTCGCTAATCACCAGTATAACTGTAGAGTATGAGGCTGCCAGTCCGGTTTTTTCCAGTAAAATCGACGACGATAAGCAGATCGCGGATACTGAGTCTACTCAAGAGTTGGCTTTTCGAGAGTTCATTTTACAGCTGCGGGATAACGCTTTGATAGAGTGGACGGATTGATGTGCTGGGTTAAGCATAAATGGATGTTACCTATTTTGGCCGTGCTGGCGATTTTACTGCACGGCGTTCAGGCTGAAGCGCACAACCGCAGCCAGTCTTTTTCGAGCTGGACGATTTCCGGTGATGTACTCGAAGTTGTCTTTAGCGTAAAAGCAAGAGAGGTGACCCGCCTGCCACCTTTGGAAGGGGAGCTGAAAAGCCTAGATCACCTGCTTACATCTCATCTTCGAAATAGCATTAGCGTTAGATCAGAAACAGGCTTATGTCAGCCGCAAGGAGAATTTAGTTCCCTCCCTGCAGCCACCGGCTATGTGCGGGCTAGGAATACGTTTTTCTGTGCCGGTGGTGGAGAAAGGACCCTCAAAATTGATAGTTTTTTTACTCTGGCTTCTTCCCATGTGCACTACGCCAAGGTGACTGGTGGAATGCCCACGCCAACACAATATCTTTTTACCGACCAAAAACGTAGTCAGGTTGTAAGCCGGTTTGGCAGCGAATTTGATAGTTTCCGATACGCGTTCCTGCAGTATGTAGCGTTAGGCATAGAGCACATTTTTGACGGACTGGATCACATCGTTTTTTTGTTTGCACTGATCTTGATTCTTCGACGTTTTCGTGATTTTGTGAAGATGGTGTCAGGCTTTACGCTGGGGCACAGCCTCACACTGAGCCTGGCGGCATTGGGACGTGTCGATCCGGATACGCTGGTGGTTGAAGCACTAATCGGGTTTACCATCGCACTGGTCGCAGCAGAAAATCTGGGCGCTCTAACTCGCAGTAGCCGGCAGGTAAGCTACGCAGTGGCATTTGTGCTAGCAGTGCTGGCCCTGATTGCCATGGGGCTGGGTCATGGTTTGCCATTATTGGTCACTGTTGGTCTGATTATATTTACTTTGGCATATCTCCCCCTGTCAGAAAATCAGCGAATGGCTGTTACTGTACGTCCATTTCTAACATTTATTTTCGGGTTGATCCATGGTTTCGGTTTTGCCGGAGTACTCAACGAAGTGGGGCTTCCAGAGCAGAACTTAGTGTCGGCTCTGGCGGGATTCAACATTGGTGTTGAGATTGCTCAGTTGATCATCGTAGTCAGTTTTTGGTATTTGGCTAGATTCCTCAGAGGGCTTAATTCCAAGGCAAACTTTCATATGTTTACGGACATTGCGTCATCAGTTGTGCTAGGAATTGGCTCCTATTGGTTTGTAGTACGTAGCTTTTCGTAGACATAGAGATTATAGAGTAAAGGAAAAACACAGTATGAAGATACCGAAATTGAAGTGGCTGGTTATTGCCCCAGTACTTATGTTCTTGGGAGTAGGGTTGTTTTCTGGAATGGCACCGGACGGAGCGTATAGAGTATTTCCTGGCTACTTTCCAGATCTTGATCAGTGGTGGAGAGAATCGCCTATAGCGCCTCAAGTGATAACCCCTAAACGGTTGCCGATAACGGTTGTTCAGGAGCGAGATCAGCAGCGCAACCGAGATCACCCGGTGCCCGATGATTCATCAGGCAAGCAAATACTGTTCGGAGATACACACGTGCACACTACAAACTCGGCGGATGCATTTTTGTATAGTCTGCCGTTAATCCATGGGGCTGCGGGAGCGTTTCCGCCCGCCTATGCCTGCGATTACGCGAGGTTTATCTCTCAGCTCGATTTTTATTTTTTGACCGATCACGCCGAGAGTTTTACCCCTCGGCAATGGAGGGAGTCTATAGAGTCCGTTCAGCAGTGCAATCGGCTGTCGGGCGATACCAACGACCCAGATTTAGTCGCGTTTATTGGCTGGGAGTGGACCCAAGTTGGCGCTACTGCAGAAAGCCATTACGGGCATCACAACGTGCTGTTTAAGGATGACGAATTTAGTTTGCTGCCGAAACGACCGATTGCGGCTGTTGGGGCGGGTGTCTCGACGATTGCAACTCGCTCCGAAAAGTCCAAGCTGCCCGCGGCACTTGAATTTATTGATCCTCGTCACCGTGGCTATTACGCGGCTTATAATCAATGGGTGGAGATGATGGCGGCCACGCCAGCCTGTGATCCGACTCTAGCAAGTCCATCATTGCCGGCGGACTGTTTTGAAACAGCTGCTACACCGGGCCAGCTATTTCAAAAACTAGACGAGTGGGGCTTTGACCATATAGTGGCCCCCCATGGGACTAGCTGGGGGTTTTATACTCCTCCGGGATCCAATTGGGAGCATCAACTCAATGAGCGTAATAGCTCCCCGGAAAGGACTCATTTAATAGAGGTTTATTCAGGGCACGGCAATTCCGAGGTGTTCCTAGATTTTTCAGAGCGACTTCGTGACCGAAATGGGAGTTGGTACTGTCCGCAACCCTCAATTAATTACCTACCCGCATGCTGGCAGGCCGGTAAAATCATTCGTCAGCGTTGCCTCGACGAGGGAGAGGGTACCGCTGAGTGTGATCAAAGAGCGCAACAAGCACGTTACAACTTCGCCCAGGTTGATACCATTCATGGTTTTCTAACGGTGCCTGGTAGCACACCCGAAGAGTGGCTGGATGCGGGTCAGGCGCGAGATGTCTTTTTGCCAGCATTTAATTATAGGCCGAGAAAATCGGCACAGTATGGCTTGGCGCTTCAGACCTTCGACGATCAGGGGGAAGCAAAACGGTTTAGATGGGGGTTTATCGCGTCCACTGACACTCATACCGCGCGAGCAGGAAATGGCTTTAAACAGACTAATCGCCTGACTACCACCGACTCCAATGGTGTTCGTGGACCGTTCTGGGAAGCCCTTAATCGCGCAACAGTTGACTTACCCGCGGCTTCGGCGAATTCATTGCGATCCAACCAGATTGACCCGGTTAAAGCCGGAATATTTGCTTCAGAGTTTGAGCGAACCACATCGTTTATGACTGCAGGTGGTATTGCAGCCGTCCATGCTGGTGGCCGTAATCGAGAGGCTATATGGGACGCGATGAAGCGCCGTGAAGTCTATGGTACCAGTGGTCACCGTATTTTGTTGTGGTTTGATCTTCTCAATAGTCCGTTTTCCGAAGATTCATTACCGATGGGCAGCGACGTTACCATGTTGAGTAATCCTCGATTTCGGGTCAGTGCCAAAGGGTCCTTTAAACAGTTGTCCGGGTGTCCTGATTATGTTGTAGCTGCTCTCGAAAAGCGCCGACTTAAGAAAATGGCCAGTAACGAGTGCTATAACCCCTCTGATGAACGCTACCAGATAGCGCGAATAGAGGTGGTAAAAATAAAGCCGCAGTCATACCAGGACGAACCGGTTGCATCGCTTATCGAAGATTCGTGGCGAGTGTTTAAATGTGAGCCTTCTGAAGAAGGTTGTAGCGTGGAATTTTCAGATGACGAATTTGTCACTCAGGGAAGATCTGCTTTATATTATGTTCGGGTGATTGAAGAACCGGTAGCAACCATTAATGCTAACAATTTACGAACAAGCTATGATGAACTTGGCGAACCGCTATCGAGCAACCCTTGTTATGGCGATTATCGCACATCACCGCAGGACGACTGTCAGGCGAGCGCGTCGCAGCGGGCCTGGTCATCCCCGATTTTTGTGGAATTTGGTAAGTAATGACTGGGTATAATTATTGTGGGGGGGTCAATCAGCGTTGTTGGTGACGGTGTCGGATAAACGTTTTTTGGAGCGATACTCTTGGGGGCTGCGCCCTGAGTGTTGGTGAAAGCAACGGGAAAAATAAAATGCATCGACATAGCCAACCATTTCTGCAATTTTACTGACCGGTTGATCTGTCTGGGTTAATAGTTGCGCGGCCCTCGTCATTCGATGTTCGTCTCGCCAGCGAACCATAGTGGTTCCCGTGTGCTGTTTGAATAATGACGATAGCCGAGCCACAGAAAGGCCGATTTCACTAGCCAGCATAGTGACTGAAAATTGCTTATTAAAATTACGTGTAATGTAGTCCTTCGCTCCCAAAATGCGCACGTCCCTGCAGATTGGATCACCTTTGGGGGCCAGTTCCTTGCACCGAATCAAAAGTTGCTCAAGTAGATTTTTAGTAAGATTTACGGAGTAATCAGCGTGCGCCATACGAGCTGTGTGTAGATCGTCGAACAGATCTTTCAATTTCTCATAGGCACTACCAGAGGAACGGATTCGGAAAATATTTGGACCTACCTCTGGCCACTGAAGTAATTCCAGCCAGGCATCTTCAAGTACGAAATAGACCCAGTGATGTTCCCATGTTTCAGCGCTAGGCTCACGCTGATAATCATAGAGCGCGTCTGGAGAGAGCAGCATAATATCACCTGGCTGCGTTATGACCTGGTTGCGGATGCAGTTGTAGATTCCCCGCCCTTGAGTTGTCAATTGCAAGGTCCAGCCTAATTTAACGTTGGGCCTACGTGTGACAAAATCACTTACTGTCCCACGCGTACAGCGTGTAACACCAGGGGCAACCCGTCTCTTGAATTGGTTTTCCACTTCCTCCAGGGCTTCGTGTAAATCTAAAATGAAATGCGTGGCGGCCTCGTCGGTGATCGCAGCTACGTCCGAGAAAAATGGCCGCCAGTTATCAGCCACCGTTCTGATTTTGGATTGATTAGCGGCACCGGACGGGATAAACCCATCTGAAAGGTCACTGGTGAGTGCGTAAAACGGGCTTCCCTTGTGATCTCCCCATACCAGCTTAATGCAAAAGCTAAATTCTTCTTTGGATATGGTTTGGTTGTCCACCATTTTCCAATATATGTCAGCTGCTTTTAGTAACTCAGACACAAAATAGTGCTCCCCAACGATTTTTTGTCTGTACGAAGAACATCGTACAGTGAGGTATCAATACCGTCATAAGCATACTAAGCGAAAAGTTGAGAATAAGAAACGCAATAATTTTCTCCATATAAATCCTATCTTCCTTCATTCATTTCACCCTACCAACCTGTAACAATGCTAGGTAATTATTAAGTAATTCGGACTCCCCGAAAATTTAGGTAGCCAATGCAATCAAAGACAGATCTTATGGAGAATATATAAAAATGCGTATTTTACGAACAAAAGCTATTGCTATAGGGGTTGTTATGACTATGTCCCAGCTTGCAGTTGCATCGGTCTCAGAAGAGCGCATTGACTTGTTGTTGTCACAGCTGACTCTTAAAGAAAAGGCCGCACTTACCTCCGGTGCCTCCATGTGGGCCACCAAGCCTATCGACCGTCTGAACATACCCTCTATCATCATGGCGGATGGCCCCCATGGGTTGCGAAAATCCATAGACGGGCAGTTCGGCAGGGCCAAACCGGCCACCTGCTTTCCGCCGGCGGTAACCCTAGCTTCGACCTGGAATACTGCCCTGGCGCGCGATGAAGGCGTAGCTCTCGGCAAAGAAGCCCAGGCGATGGGTGTGCAAATTCTGTTGGGGCCAGGGTCCAACATTAAGCGTTCACCCTTAGGTGGGCGAAACTTTGAGTATTTTTCCGAAGACCCAGTTCTCTCTGGAAAATTCTCCAGTGCCTTTATCGACGGCGTGCAATCTCAAGGGGTGGGTGTATCGCTCAAGCACTTCGCCGTGAACAATCAGGAGCACGAGCGCATGACCATCAGTGCCGAGGTAAGCCCCAGAGCGCTTCATGAAATCTATCTCCGCCCATTTGAGATGGCGGTCAGGGAATCCCAGCCAACCACAATCATGAGTGCCTATAACAAAATTAATGGTATCTATGCTTCCAATAGTGAATACCTTCTCAAAAAAGTATTGCGTCAGCAGTGGGGTTTCGATGGCATTGTTGTTACCGACTGGGGTGCAGTGGATAACCGCGTGCAGGGTATTCGTGCTCGTTTGCATCTGCAGATGCCCTTCGACGGCGGAGGCAACGATCAGAAAATAATCGAAGCCGTAAACAGCGGCCAATTGGCCATAGCTGAACTGGATGAAGTAGTGCGCGACCTTCTTAATATCATTCTGGAGCTCAATGATAACAAAGGGCTGTACGACACCTTTGACCAGGAGAGGCATCATCAGCTGGCGTACAAAGTCGCAGCTGAAGGTATTGTGCTGCTAAAAAACAACGACGGGATTCTGCCTCTTGATAAAGATGATAATCTAGCTGTTATTGGGAATTTTGCCAAAACGCCTCGCTATCAGGGCTCTGGAAGCTCGCTGGTTAATCCCACTCAGTTGGACAATCTGATCGATAATCTCGATGCTAGCTTTGCTCCGGGTTATGACTTGATGGGTAATACGAGTCCTGAATTAATTCGCGAGGCGACCCAGGTTGCGCGTTCTGCCGACAAGGTGATAGTAGTGGTAGGTCTCACTTTTCAGGAGGAGTCTGAGGGGTTTGATCGCAGCACTTACGGCATTGCGCCGGGGCACCAGGAACTATTGAACGCTATTATTGACGTCAATCCGAAGGTGATTGTTGTACTTCAGAATGGATCGCCGGTGGCTATGCCCTGGATTGGCAGGGTTGAGGCTGTCGTCGAGGCCTACCTTGGCGGGCAGGCTGGTGGGCGCGCACTGGCGGATATTCTTACCGGCAAGGTAAACCCATCAGGTAAGCTAGCCGAGACATTCCCCGTGAAAATTGAAGATAATCCGACATATCTTGCTTGGGCCGGTGAAGAGGGTAAAACCTACTACAATGAAGGAATGTTTGTTGGTTATCGCTACTACGATAAAAAGCAAGTTGAGCCCCTCTTTCCATTTGGCTTTGGACTGTCCTACAGCAGCTTTGAACTAGAAGATTTAAATATAAGCCAGTCTAAGATAAGCGAAAACGATACCGTTACCGTGACCTTAAACGTTAAAAATACGGGTAAAGTAGCGGGCCATGAAGTGATACAGCTTTATGTAAAGGATGTAGATTCATCTGTCGGTCGACCTGAGAAAGAGCTCAAACATTTTTCTAAAGTATTTCTGCAGCCAGGAGAACTTAAGGCGGTTACCTTCCAGCTTTCTAATCGTGACTTTGCTTTCTTCAGTGAAAAGCATGATCAGTGGATTACGGAGTCTGGTGAGTTCTCTATCTTGGTCGGTAACTCATCACGGAATTTGAATCTTGAGGAAAGGATAATAATGTCGGTGGTGAATCCGCCTAAAGAGATATATACCCGTTATTCGCTGGTCAAGGAGGTGAAGAATAACCCAGTCGGTGCGAAAATTATCGACGAACTGATTAGGAACCTATTAGGCGATTCTCTTCTAAGCGGGGAAAGCGAATCAGATAGTGAAATTGAACAGATCAAGGCCATGAAAGTTGGTCTGACTATGAGTGCTCTGATCATGGACATGCCGTTAAAAAATATCGTTCAATTTTCCAAAGGAACGGTCAGTGAAGATGCACTGAACAAAGTTCTGCAGGTCCTGAATCAATGAAGAGGGTCAGAGATAAACACCGCTTAAAGAGGCGGGTGTGGCGAGGGGCCAGCGTAATTTTCACTGCTGCCTTGGGCTGTTGTTTCGTTTATGCGGCGGCACCTGGATCTGAAACAGAAACTGTCGCTACGACGCATGCTAGGCCACCCAATATAGTGTTTATTCTCGCCGACGATCATCGCTGGGATTACCTGAGCGTCAAGGGTCATCCTTTTATTGAAACGCCGAATGTAGACCGCATTGCCACGGAGGGCATACTGTTCGATAACGCTTTTGTGACCACGTCGCTGTGCAGTCCATCCCGTGCCAGTTTTTTAACAGGCCAATACCCGCAACAGCACGGCGTGCAGAACAACTTTACTCCCTGGAATAATAATAATGTCACTTTCTTCGAGTATCTCAAGCAGCAGGGTTATAGCACTGCATTTATTGGTAAATGGCATATGCCAGGGGGTATTCCAACACTCAGGGGCATGGATCTATTCGTAACCTTTGATAATGTTGGGGGCCAAGGGACCTATTTTAATACGCCCTATATTGTTAATGGAAAATCATTAAAAGTGGGTGAAACACCGGTTCCGGGTGCTGCTGTCAGCGGTTATATCACTGACGATCTAACTAATTTTTCCCTACGCTATATCGAGGACAACCGAGACCAGCCCTTTGTTTTATACTTGTCACATAAGGCGGTACATCTGCCAATGAAGCCCGACGATGAAGCGGCTGGGCGTTATGATACGCAACAAGTAGCGCTTCCCGAGGATGCGGATTCATGGTTGGCCTTTGCCAATGGAAATTTTAAACATTTTCTGTGGGGGTCGCTCGAAGAAAAAATCAAAGATTATGCCGAAACGGCCGTTGCAATGGATCAGCAGATTGGACGCGTTATGGACAAACTTGATGAACTCGGTCTGGCGGATAACACCTTGCTGGTTTACGCCGCTGATAACGGGTATTTGTGGGGCGAACACCGTTTGATCGATAAGCGCTGGTCCTATGAAGAATCGATACGTGTTCCTTTTGTTGTACGCTACCCTGGTGTCATTAGTGAGCCTGGCAGTCACTCCACAGAAATGATTCTCAATCTGGACCTGGCGCCAACTATTTTGGAAGTGGCGGGTATCCCGGTTCCCAAACATATGCAGGGTCAAAGTCTACTTCCTTTATTGAAGGGAGGGGGTGGGGACAAAGTATTTCGTGATGCTTGGCTGTATAGCTATTTCGAGGATTTCCCTTATCCAGTTCCTGCCCAGAATGCTATACGTACCAAAGACTATAAATTAGTCGATTACGAAAGAGGAAAGCAGGATGAGCTTTTTGATCTCAGAGTTGATCCGCGTGAGCGCAACAATTTGATCAACGATTCGTCTATGACGCAAACTAGATTACGTCTGGAAAAACAGTTGAAAAAGTTAAAGGAGAGGGCGTCCTATACTCTACCGCCCAGCGATACATCGGCACAGGAGTTACGGTAATGAGAAAGTTAAACAATCTCATTCAGCCCCATTGGCATATGGCTCTGTATGTTTATTCTACGGCTGTTATTATGACTATAATCTATGATTTTGGTGGTCATTTGGGCTTGTCAGTAATCTACAGAAATTACGCAGGTGTTCTGCTATTTACCTGCATTATGCTGGGCGCAGGTGTCTCTTACGCCGGCGCCCGTCTTGCTGGTGCCTTACCTCTTCGAGCCACAAAAATCGGCCTGCTACTGCCGCTGCTCTGGTATCTAAAAGAGCTATGGATGGCGATTAAAATCTACGGTTTTGGTGCCGGGATTTATACGGGCTTACAGGGTTTCTACTTGTACTACTTCGGTCTGATATTCATGGTTATGGGTGTCTTTCACCTTTGCTTGGAGTGCTACCAAAAAACATTTGTCAAACGTTATAAAGCCATGTGGAGATGTAGCGCCTATTTTTTTGTTCCCCTGCTGTTATTCCTTGGTATCGAGGTTTTAGGGTGGTTTTTTTTGGGCATAGATATTCTTTTTTTTCGAGGATTTCTTGAAGGTTATCGGCTGATTTTTATGTAACCTATATTCTCAGGTCTAAATGGGGCTTATGTAAGTTTTTTTACCGTAGGTCGGACTTTAGCTCGGCAGCTTGTGAGCGGAAGAGGAGTAATTGTTGGACTAAAATATTGTGTGCGGCATCAATGCGCTGGCTGTGCTAAAGCGTGTCATTTACCTGTATTACGATAATCCAGATATTCGCTGTTATTTTCCATTCGAAAACCTTGAGGGCCCTGTTAGGCTAGCTTCGTCAAAGTTACTAATAAAGGTAACGACAATTAGCAGGGGGTTTTATGAAATCATTTACAAGAAAGGATCTGGCAATTTCGGTGGGTGCTGCGCTGTCAGGTTTATTTGTTTCCGTGGGTGTCCAGGCGGCCGAGTCATTCGCATTGGAAGAGATTATCGTTACTGCACAAAGAAGAGCTGAAAGTGTGCAGGATATCCCCGTGGCTATTACCGCGATTGGCGCTTCGATGCTTGCTGAACGAGGTATCTCCGACATCGAAGGGCTGACCACATCTGTGCCGGGCCTGCACTTCTCCCAGTCTGGTTCTAACTCACGTATTACCTTGCGTGGTATAGGCAGCGAACAAACTACAGTCACCGGCGATCCAGGCGTTGCCCTCCATGTCGATGGTGTTTACCAGTCCCGAGCTAGTGCCGGTGGGGCGCTTTTTTATGATCTGGCGCGGGTTGAAGTGCTGCGCGGGCCACAGGGAACGCTCTACGGTCGAAATGCTACCGGTGGCTCCATTAACCTGGTCTCCCAGCGGCCTGAAGATTATCTGAATGGAGATGTCGAATTTCAGGTCGGTGACTACAGTCAACGCCGTATGCGCGGGGTGATAAATGCACCTCTGATCGACGATAAACTTCTGCTTCGGGTTAGCGGTCAGAGAGAAACCCGTGACGGCTACTTCGAAAACCTTGCGCCGGGAGCGGATAGTCTTGAAGACCGGGATTCGGTGAATTTACGTTCACAGTTGCTGTACCTATTAAATGAAGATGTGGAGGTGCTGTTAAACCTTACTTATGCCACGGACAAAGGGGCAGGTGAAGGCGCTAAGTTGCTTGGAGACTATCCTGCTCCGACGGGATTCAAAAAGTTTCTGAATTTGTATTATCCCGGTGCGACCCCCAATTCTGATGATCCCTGGGAAGTCAGGACTAGTGGTATTGCGAAGAGAGATAACAGCAGTAAGGGGGCCACTGTTACCCTGGATTGGGACCTAGGCTCTGTTGCTTTGAAGTCGATTACCGCTTGGCAGGAGGGTATTGTTGATGCTGTGTTGGATGCTGACTTTTCTGATGCTGATATCATGAACGAAAATCGTTATCAGAAAAGCTCACAAACATCTCAGGAGCTGCAGCTTAGCTCTGTTGGCGCGGGCCCTTTGGAATGGGTGGCTGGTGTTTACTGGCTTGCCGAAGAATCTGATGTGGATTACTGGCTCAACGATCAGGGCGCGGGACTAAGTTCTTTGACCCATCCCGTATATCAATCGATGATAATCTTCCCGTCGATTGATGTTGGTCTTGATAGACCAGCCTATTTTGGCAACCATAGCTCAATTGAAAGCGACTCTTATGGGGCGTTTGGTCAGGCATCCTACAGCGTAACGGATACGCTGAAAGTTACCGCCGGACTGCGTTACAGCGAAGACGAAAAGAGAGCCGATATTAATCGCAAAGAGTTTTCAAAGTCTGCTATGGAAGTGTTTGCCAAGGAAGACTCATGGAGCAAGGTCACTTGGAAGCTGGGCGCGAACTGGCAGGTGACGGACGGCAGTATGCTCTATGCATCGGCATCCACGGGTTTTAAATCAGGTGGTTTTCTCCAGCAAAGTGACGCAGATTCTTACGATGAAGAGAAGATACTGGCGTGGGAAATCGGATCTAAAAATCGTTTTTACAATGATCGTATGCAAGCGAATCTCAGCGCTTACTATTACGACTATACCGATATGCAATTGCGCACCATACGTGATCTGAATAGTGTGGTAACTAATGCGGGTGAAGCGGATGTTAAAGGCATCGAATTAGAAATACTGGCACGTCCGATTGATGGCCTAGAGCTGGGCGCTGCTTTGGCTTATACCAACGCCGAGTTTGCTGTTTACCTGGACGATGATCCGTTGGACGCTATACCTAAGTCCTCTCCACTGGATTTGTCGGGCAATGACTTGGCTCACTCACCTGATTATACGGCTAACCTGTCGGCAGCGTACACCTGGCAACTACCGTGGGGTAGCCTGACATCGAGTGTCCGCTACTACTGGTCTGACGAGGTTTATTTCAGCGCCTATAATCGCGCTGATCGTGATTATCAGGACAGCTACCAAAAGACGGACGTGAGTCTGGCCTTTGAAAGTTCTGATGACGTCTGGTTCGCTACAATGGCCTTCCAAAACCTGGAAAATGCCGAGGTCGCTAGCAACTACAGTACTGGCGATCCGTCGCTGGGAGGGCCCGATAGAGTGCAATGGCAGGCGCCTCAAACTGTTCGCCTGTCGTTGGGATATCACTTCCAATAGCAGTCAAGACGTAATAGTGGCGCTGCACCGTTTCGGTGTGGCGTCATTTTTTGATCTTGATCTTGAGTTATTGTAGAGGTTCAATTAAACATCATGTTTCAGCAGACATTACCTTCTATCACGACCGCCCTTTTGTTGGGACTGTTGACAAGCACGCTTGCACATTCGCAAGAGACCATCAGATCGGCAGTTGCAATCAAGCCCAATATTATTGTCATTTTCGCTGACGATTTAGGATACGGTGACATAGGAGTCTATGGAGCCCAAAACATAAAAACTCCTAATATTGATCGAATGGCCGCCGAAGGCGCAATGTTCGATCAGTTTTACTCTGCTTCTCCGGTATGTACTCCGTCTCGGGCAGCACTGTTGACCGGACGTTATCCCATACGTCAGGGCATCCACGGGGTATTTCATCCGGAGAGCTTTGAAGGTCTGGACCCTGATGAAATAACTATTGCGGAGATGCTCAAAGAGATTGGCTATACCACAGGCCTAGTGGGTAAATGGCACCTGGGACATCACGAAAAATATATGCCCTGGAATCAAGGCTTTGATGAGTTTTTTGGCGTTCCTTACAGCAACGACATGGGTGGGCTCTTCTACTTCAGGAATCGGGATATCCTGCTTGAAAAAATTGATCAGCGCTATATGACCCGAACCTATACCGAAGAGGCGTTGAAGTTTATCGATCAACACCAGCAACAACCATTTTTTTTATATCTGGCTCATAATATGCCACACGTCCCCATCTATGCCTCCCCCGAATTTGAAGGAAAATCCGAGGCTGGCTTATACGGTGATGTGATACAAGAGCTTGACTGGAGCACTGGGCAGGTTCTCGATCGCCTCGATAAGCTGGGTTTGTCTGATAACACGTTGGTGATTTTCACCAGTGATAACGGTCCCTGGCTGGTGATGGGCGCCGAAGGTGGATCGGCTGAGCCGCTTCGGGGGGGGAAACAGTATACTTTTGAAGGCGGTATGCGAGTTCCCACGGTTGCCTATTGGCCAGGTCAAATTCCCGCGGCTTCCCGTCCTGAAGGATTTGCCACCATGATGGACTGGCTGCCAACCTTTGCTCACTTAAGCGGCGCTTCAATTCCTGCGGACAGAGTTATTGACGGCAAAGATATCAGTGGTCTTTTGACCGGTGAGGGTGAGCGAGAGGGACAAGAATTGTTCTATTACATGAATGGAGAGTTGGAGGCCTATCGTAGTGGTGACTGGAAGTTGAAGTTGCCCTATAAGGGGCGTATGGGCTGGCTTTCATTTGTACACCCAGGGTTTTCTCGCGACCACGACCTGCTGTTGTTCAACCTCAGGAAAGACCCTGAAGAGCGCCATAACCTGGCTGCTCAGAAAAGCAAAATGGTGCAGCGCATGCTGACTGAAATAGACATCTTTAAAAATTCGTTAGGTGAAGTCCCGCCCGCAAAGAAATCGGGTAAAAATATGGATCGCAGTCCATATATCGGGTTAGTCATCACGTTGATCCTGAAGATTCTTTTGTTGGTCATGGCAATACCGATGTCGCTCTGGTTACTGTTAAGACTGATTCGTTCCAGACGGCTTATGAAAGATTCTATCGACTGATTAAGACAGCTTTGGCCTAGAAGCTAAAATTGCATAGTCACCAGCCCCCACCCCGCGGAGATACCTATCCCATGACTCGTTTACTAACGCTGCTTTTGATATTACTACCGACTGTGGTATTGGGCACTGAGCGGCCAAACATCCTGTTGTTGATGATGGAGGATCTTAGCCCCCGAGTGGGTGCTTTTGGAGACGCTGTAGCGGTCACCCCGAATATTGATAAACTGGCCAGCCAGGGCGTTCGTTATACCAATACCTTTGCCCCCTCCGGGGTGTGTGCTACCAGCAGGGCGGCGCTGATATCGGGTATGCACCAGGAGAGCATTGGCGCTCAGCATATGCGGGCTTATAAGGGTGGCCCGGCCAAGTACTACACCGTACCGCCGAAACAAATGAAGGCTTTTCCCGAGTTGTTGCGGGCCGATGGTTATTTCACCTTTAACAGTAATAAGCTCGACTATCAATTTAGCAATGTGCGGGCTGGTTCCGGGCCTTTTACAATTTGGGACGACGAAATTGACAACGACTTCGACTTTACAAAAGTGCCCTTCGGTCAGCCGTTTTTCGGGTACCTGAATTTTCTTGGTACCCACGAGAGCGGTCTTTTCCCTCGAAATGTATTCCCCCGGAGTATGACTCACTTAATGGGGCAGTTAATGCAAACATATCAGCACTGGAACACCGAAGATCAGGTTTTTGCGGAGGATGTTGAAGTTCCACCTTACTATCCCGATTCACCAGTGGTACGCAAAGATATCGCCCGTCAGTATAACAATATCATTACCGTCGACCGCCAAGTGGGTGAAGTCTTAGAGAGGCTTGACGCCAGCGGCCAAGCTGAGAATACGATTGTAATCTGGACAACAGACCACGGTGACGGCCTGCCTAGGGCTAAACGCGAATTGTATGACTCTGGTATCGAGGTACCAATGATTATTCGCTGGCCTGAGAAATTCCGACCCATTGGAGCCGAGCCGGGTAGTGTTGACGATCGCCTGATCAGTTTTGTTGATATTGCCCCGACCTTCTTATCGCTTGCTGGGGTGCCTTTGCCCGAGTACTTGCAGGGTGAGGCTTTTGCCGGTAGTGCCGAAACACCTCAGCGCGAGTATGTGTATGCCGCACGCGACCGTCTCGGCAAAGTTTCGGATCGGCAAAGGGCGGTGCGCGACAAACGTTATAAATATATTCGCAATTACAACCTGGAGGCTGGTGCCTTTCATCTCGATTATCGTGATGATCTAGATATTATGCGCGAGCTATGGCGCATGCTGAAAGCGGGCGAGCTGGATGAAGTACAGCGGCAGTGGTTTTTACCTCGGCAACAAGAGATGCTGTTTGATACCGAGAGTGATCCCCATGAAATCCACAATCTCGCAGATGACCCAGCCTATGCGGCTCAACTTATACGTTTGCGGAATGCCTATCAACGTCATCGCCAGTTGGTGCCCGATCTCAGTGATGAGGGCGAGGCTGTTATGGCGCAGGGTTTCTGGCCTGATGGCGTTCAGCCGGCAACCGCGACACCGAAACTATTATTGGATGGAGATATTGTTTCGATCAGCTGCGATAGCGAAGGTGCTTCGATAGGCTATCGGGTGAATGGTGAAGGCTGGCGCTTGTACACCACTCCGATCAAGTTGGCTGCGGATGATCAAATAGAGGCCAAGGCTGTTCGCTATGGATGGTCGGAAAGTGAGATTGTTGAATGGAACTTCTAGGTAGCCAATAAGCCTGAGTCGACCCCCATCACTTAGGTGCAGTAATGTCTGAATTGGTGATCATAGTGGCTGTATTGGGCAGTGATTCTCTCGTTGTGTCTGTTAGGTTATATACATGGCAAAGCCAACTGAACGCTGCCAGGCGAAATTATACATTTTTAATCCAGGCACTAATAACCTGTAACTAACCAAAATGGTGACATGATATGAAACGTTGGAACAGCTGGGGTGACGAAAACAGTGATGTAAATGCGGAGCTTGGTCCTTCCGCTATGGCTTTGCTGAAACAATTGATTGGAGAATCGGTTCCGTTGCGAGATGCTTCCATGGAGGCGGTAATCGCCAAGGTGCCTGTATCCCGGTTGCCTGATCATCCACTGGTCAGTAAAGACACGGAATTGCGATTGCGACACGCTCGAGGGCAGAGTCTACCCGATTATATTGCGTTGCGCGGCGGCGAGGTTGGGGTTTTTCCCGATGGTGTAGCTTTTCCAGAAAGCTCGGATGAGGTGCGTGAGCTGCTGCGTTTTGCTCAGGAGAACACACTTTGCATTATACCGTACGGAGGTGGGACATCTGTGGTTGGGCACATAAATCCTCTGGAGGGGCAGCAGCCGGTATTGACTGTGGCTATGGAGCGAATGAGCAAGCTCGTCGAGCTGGATCGGGACAGTCAGATAGCGACCTTTGGAGCAGGCACACCCGGCCCGCTGGTGGAATCCCAGTTAAGAGAAGAGGGGTTTACTCTGGGGCATTACCCCCAGTCCTGGGAGTTCGCCACTATTGGTGGTTGGATAGCCAGCCGGTCCAGTGGCCAGCAGTCCCTGCGTTATGGGCGCATTGAGCAAATGTTTGCCGGTGGTTGTATGGAAACTTTTGGGGGAACTCTGGATATTCCAACATTTCCGGCGTCGTCGGCGGGACCTGATATCCGCGAAATGGTGTTGGGTTCGGAAGGTCGAATGGGAATACTTTCAGAAGTGAAGGTGCGGGTATCCCCGCTGCCTGAAAAAGAGAGTTTTCACGTGGTTTTTCTCCCCACCTGGGAGGCGGGCGTGCACACGGTTCGACATCTCGCCCAGCAGAGAGTGCAGCTGTCCATGGTACGGCTGAGTAACTCCGTGGAAACCAAAACGTTTTTACAGATGGCGGAAAACCGCGATGAGATAGCCACTTTGGAAGAATACCTTTCGTCGAAAGGGGCTGGCGACGGCAGGACAATGTTGACTTTCGGCATCACCGGTAGCGAAGCACAGTGCCAGTCGGCATTGAACCTTGCTCTGGAAGTTTGCAACTTGTACAGGGCTGTGGACACCGGGACGCTGTTGGGCGAGCACTGGGCAAAAGGCCGCTTCAATGCACCCTATCTACGAGAGCCTCTGTGGCTGGCGGGATATGCCGTGGACACCATGGAGACTGCGGTAAACTGGAGCCAGGTGCACGAGTCTGTTGAAGCCATTGAGGGGGCGATTGGCAGTGCGCTAGCCGATGAAGGTGAGACCGTTCATGTGTATAGCCATCTTTCCCATGTCTACGGGCAAGGTTGTAGCATTTATACTACGTACTTTTTGCGCTGTGCGGACAGTTTCGAAGCAACCCAGCAACGGTGGCAGAAATTGAAAGCAGCAGGTGCGGCACAAATCATCAAGTGCGGGGGTACCATTAGTCATCAGCACGGAGTGGGATACGACCACAAGCAGTATCTGCCAGCCGAAAAAGGTGAACTTGGCATGGCTGCAATCCAGTCACTCTGCGATTTGTTTGATCCTCAGGGGCTTTTGAATCCGGGTAAATTGGTCTAGACCACACTGTTAACGGGAGAGTCAGCTTTGTATCAAGATAGGGAAGACGTTTGGGAGAGTTTGTCTGATGGCAATAAGGGTCCTTGGGATGTCATCGTCGTCGGCGGTGGTATAACCGGCGCGGGGGTGTTGCGTGAAGCCGCCAGGATGGGTTTAAAAGCACTACTGATAGAGCAGCGCGACTTCGCCTGGGGGACATCGAGCCGCTCTTCCAAGATGGTGCATGGCGGCCTACGCTATCTGGCCCAGGGAGACTTGAAACTCACCCGACACTCCTTGCATGAGCGGGAGCGCCTGCTTAAGGAAGCGCCGGGGCTGGTCGATCGTATGAGCTACTACATGATGTTGCGACGTGGGCAGTTCCCAGGTCGATGGGCAATGAAGGTGATACTGACAATCTACGATTTTATTGCCGGCGTAAAGGACAATCGCTACTGCGATCGTGACACCGTCAATGAGCTGTTTCCCGGTATTAACAATAAAAAGTTACTTGGCGCGAGCTATTACACCGATGCGGTTACAGACGACGCTCGATTGGTGCTGCGGGTCTTACAGGAGGCGCTGAAGTCAGAGGGCGAGAGTCGTATCTGCGCATTGAATTACGTTAAGGCGCAAAAACTGGTTCAGAGCGCTGGGCGTGTTAGCGGTCTGCTGGTTGAGGACGTCGAAACTGGGCGCACTCTGGAACTCGAGGCCTCTGTGGTGATAAATGCTACCGGATCTTGGGCAGATCGGCTGAGAAATGAGGTTAATTCGGAGCAGCGGGTCCGACCATTGCGGGGTAGCCACCTTGTGATTTCGCAGCATCGCCTACCGATGATTGCAGCGGCGAACTTTATCAATCTAAAAGACAAGAGACCTGTATTTATTTACCCTTGGGAGGGAGCCACGGTGGTGGGGACCACGGATCTGGATCATTCTGATGATATGGATGTTGAAGCCAGTATTACAACGGAAGAGTTGGACTATTTGCTGCAGTTAGTTGATGACCAGTTCCCCGATAACAATATTACCAGTGACGATATTATAGCCACCTTTGCAGGAGTTAGGCCGGTGATTAGCTCCGAAAATTCCTCGCATTCAAACTCAATGAAACCCTCGAGTGAGCGGCGTGATCACGCAGTTTGGTGTGATGCCGGTCTGATCACGGTAAGCGGGGGCAAGCTGACGACGTTTCGTCTCATTGCCCGTGATGCAATCGAGGCAGCGCAGCCCTGGCTCTTGGGGGCGGGGCGTCAATCGTGCGACAACACTATATTCAGTGCCACACAAACTAGCCCCGTAGAGCTGTTCTCTGACGACCTGTCCCGTTCTGTGCGGCTGCTAGGTCGATATGGCGATTACTCTGCGCAAATGATCGATGAGGCAGCCAGCGCTGAAAAAACTAAAATTGGTGATACGGAGTACTGTCTGGCGGAATGCCGTTGGGCGGTGAGAAATGAATCTGTACTTCACCTCGATGATTTAATGCTACGGCGAACCCGTCTTGGAATTTTGCTAAAACATGGTGGCGCGGAGCTGTTCTCAGTATTGAGAGAGATTTTTGCCGAGGAGAAAGGCTGGGGCTGCGAGCGCTGGGAGCGAGAAAAGGAAAGATACATGAATATTTGGCGGCAGTATTATTTTCTGCCGCAGTCTTGCTAGAGGTACAGCGAATGAGAATGACTAATGAGAAATACCTACTGGCCTTGGATAATGGTACACAGAGTGTACGAGCTATGGTGTTCAGTCTCGACGGACAGCTTGTCGCTAAAAGCCAAATTGCTATAGAGCCCTATGTTTCTCCGCAACCCGGGTGGGCAGAGCAGGATGCTGAGTATTATTGGGATGCTCTGTGTCGCGCCTGTCAGGAATTATGGCCACAACTGGACTTTCCTAAATCGGCGATCGCGGCGGTAAGCCTGAGTTGCCAGCGTGGAACCGTGATCAATCTTGATTGCCATGCGAAACCTCTGCGACCGGCTATTATTTGGCTAGATCAAAGGCAGGAACATGAACTACCCAGCATGGGATTGTGGAGCCTGCTGTTTGCTGCTGTCGGTCAGCGGTCTGCTGTGCGCTATTTTCAGTCCCAGTCGGAGGCCAACTGGATCAGTCGACGTCAGCCAGAAATTTGGAAGCAGACTCACAAATATCTGCTTTTGTCGGGTTATCACTGCTATCGTCTGACTGGCAGTTATGTAGATTCTGTTGCTAGTCAGGTCGGCTATCTGCCCTTTGATTATAAAAAACAACAGTGGTCGGGCACGAGGGACTGGCGATGGAGGGCGTCGCCTATAAAACGGGAAATGTTACCGGAGCTGGTAATGCCAGGCTTAGAGATGGGAAAGATTTCCGCGCAGGCGGCCCGGGAAAGCGGTATACCCGAGGGGCTGCCTTTGATCGCGGGGGGCTCTGATAAGGCATGTGAGGTACTTGGGTCAGGCTGTCTGACTCCGGATGTAGGGAGCTTGAGTTATGGTACAACGGCCACCTATAACGTCACTAGCGAACGTTACTTCGAAGCTTCACCACCTATCCCGGCTTATCCGGCTTCTATACCAGGCGCCCATAATTCTGAAATTATGATCCAGCGGGGTTACTGGATGGTGAGTTGGTTCAAGCATGAGTTTGGTCAGCGCGAGACGCGTTTGGCTGCCGAACAGGGCGTGACTCCAGAGGTGTTGTTCGATGAATTGTTGATGCAAGTTCCACCGGGTTCTATGGGTCTGACTTTACAACCTTACTGGTCCCCCGGAGTCAGTGAGCCGGGCCCCGAGGCCAAGGGAGCAATTATCGGTTTCGGTGACGTACACACCAGGGCCCATATCTATCGAGCGATTATTGAGGGAATCGCTTTCGCTCTCAGGGCAGGCAAGGAGAGTGTTGAAAAACGCTCTAGTACAAGGATACGCACTCTTAGGGTCTCGGGAGGTGGTTCCCAAAGTGATCAGGCGATGCAAATCACGGCGGATATTTTTGGCCTCAATGCTGAAAGAGTTCACACGTATGAGACGTCCGGCCTTGGGGCGGCTATTAACGCTGCTGTTGGTGTTGGGCTTTATCCTGACCATCAGGCAGCGGTTGCCGGTATGGTTCACCGGGGTGACATATTCACGCCGATTGAAAAAAATCAGGTCATCTACAGCGAACTTTTCCACGAAGTATATCAAAAAATGTATGGTCGCTTGAGTCCCATATATCGTTCTATCAGCAAAATTACTGGCTATCCAAAGCTCTCATAGGACGCAGGCGGTTAATTATCCTACTTGCTCCTTCAATGGAATTACTCTCCCACTTGAAACTGTCTTAAGAGATCGGTGAGGGTGGGGCCTAATTACAATGTGGGGCATCGGAGTATTAAGGACAATATCATCAGTCATTAAGCCAGTAGCCTCAGCAAGGCGCATCCCGGAATCACTTATCAGCCCTATAAGATGTCGCATGTCATCATCAATGTTTTGACAATACATATGAAGCCTTACTAGTCCTTCAATATTAATTGGCTTTCGCTTCTTGTTTGCTTGGTCACTGGGTAAATAGACTCCAGAAAAAGCATTGCTACAGTTAAGGCCTTGCTCTCTGATGACAAAGTTGACTACAGCGTTAATACAGGCAAAGTTACGCTGTATGGAAGAAATACCAAGTCCCTTAGTCTGCAGTCGGTCTCTTAGTTCAGCTGCATCCGCGCCTGTGTATTGATCCAGCGAGCGATCACCTAGGTACTCTATAAGATAGTCGATAGCTCTTTTGGTGTGACTGAAGAATAGCTTGCCTTTGTTACTACCTTTAACCCTGAGATAAATCTCTTGGGCTTCAGAGGTACAAAGTATATTAGAGTTCAGATTGATTGTTGCTTGGCTTCGTAGCAGATGTGCAGCTGGCACCTCTATACTCTTGAGGCGAAGGCCAAGCCAATAATCCTCCAGTTTAGATAGCATCATCCGTGAAGTTGTTGATGCTCTCTGAGATGATTTGGTTTTAAGACTCAGAACTATTCTTGGTTTACTGTAGTGGTGTTGTAAATCGTGAGGAATAGCTTTTGAGAAGTAATACACTTTATCTTTAGTGAAGGTGTATTTAGGATGCTTTTTTTGTCAACTGCATTGTCTACTGTACCTCGGGTTCTCGAAAGAAACTTGAGGTTTAACAGTGAGTTACGTTGATAATCCTAAGGGTTATGGTGCCCAGGAGAGGACTTGAACCTCCACCCCCTTGCGAGGACTAGCACCTGAAGCTAGCGCGTCTACCAATTTCGCCACCTGGGCATAACAATAAAACTTAACTTACTTGTGAGAGAGTACGT
>Ga0307488_10000743_pt1 | contig 27033 bp, 25 predicted proteins | sample SB02metaG_FD_202248 | JGI IMG/M metagenome (GOLD analysis project Ga0307488, IMG submission 202248) | Sea-ice brine microbial communities from Beaufort Sea near Barrow, Alaska, United States - SB 0.2 | ecosystem: Environmental > Aquatic > Marine > Coastal | place: USA: Alaska | collected...
AAATTGTACCAAATGGCAATATGAAAGGATTGTATATCCTTTTAGGATTGGTTGTTGGAGCTTTGTTTATTCAAGCAGTGACATCATTTTTCTTAACACGCTTATTAAGTGTAGAAGCACAACATTTAATATCTCTGTTAAGAGCAAAAGTCCAACGTAAATTACTAAAATTACCCATCAATTTTTTTGACAATAATAAATCTGGAGCCTTAGTTTCAAGAGTGATGACTGATGTAGAAGGAGTACGAAATCTTGTGGGAACAGGATTGGTGCAATTAATTGGAGGCTCTATAACTGCAATAATTTCATTTGTTTGGTTGATTAAAATAAATACAATGATGACTTTAGTTGTGATTGTTCCTGTGGTCGTTTTTGGAATCGTAATGTTAAAGGCTTTTGGTTACATTCGACCTATTTTTAAAGCAAGAGGAAAAATTAATGCTGAGGTTACTGGAAGGTTGACAGAAACATTAAATGGCGTTAGAGTTATCAAAGGATTTAATGCAGAAGAACAAGAAAATAAAACATTTGAAAAAGGGGTAGAACAGTTATTTTTAAATGTAAAGAAGAGTTTAACAGCTACTGCTTTAATTAGTAGTTCGTCAACATTTTTAATTGGTCTTGCAACTGCAGGAATTATGGGGCTTGGAGGTTATTATATGATGGATTTATCAATGTCTACAGGTGATTTTATTCAATTCACGTTACTACTTGGTTTTATGGTTGCACCAATTGTACAGATGAGTAATATTGGAAGTCAATTGACGGAAGCAATGGCTGGCTTAGATAGGACTCAAGAATTGATGAATATGACGGAAGAAGACAATCCTGAAATGAGAACGATTCAATTGGATAAGATAAAAGGAGATGTTGTTTTTGATGATGTGTCTTTTTCTTACGAAGAAAGTAAAGAAGTATTACATAACATTTCGTTTGAAGCACCTTCAGGAAGTGTTACTGCATTGGTTGGTTCATCAGGTTCTGGAAAATCTACAATTGCAGGCCTTGCAGCGACCTTTTTAAATCCTAGTGAAGGGAAAGTTTCATTGGATGGTATTGATCTTTCAGAGGTGAATTTAAGTAGTTTTAGAGCACATCTAGGTGTTGTATTGCAAGATGATTTTTTATATGAAGGTACGATTCGTGAGAATATATTATTCCCAAGACCTAATGCTACTGAAGCGGAACTTCTAGCTGCAGTTGATGGTGCTTATGTGAATGAATTTACCGATCGATTTGAAGAAGGTTTAGAAACTGTAATTGGAGAAAGAGGAGTGAAATTATCTGGAGGACAACGTCAACGTATTTCTATAGCGCGTGCTTTATTGGCCAATCCAAGAATTATTATTCTGGATGAAGCAACGTCCAATCTTGATACACAAAGCGAATCTTATATTCAGAAAAGTTTAGGCATGTTGATGCAAGACAGAACAACCTTTGTAATTGCGCATAGATTGAGTACGATTCAACAAGCCGACCAAATACTAGTTATAGAAGAAGGGAGTATTGTTGAACGTGGAAAACATGACGAACTAATAGCAAAAAAAGGCAGGTATTACGAGTTGTATACCTACCAAAGTAGAATTTAAACTATTCTTTATTTAAGTCTTTTAAAACACTCAATAAAAGGCTTTCAGTGATTCTATTTTTATAGTTAGGGCTGATGTATTCAAATAGGATAGTTCCGTCAGTATCTATTACAAATAAAGAGGGAACTGGAAGTATTCCAGAATTCTTATTGCCAGAATATTTCAACAACATACTTGAATATTTTTCAGATGCTTGAAAAGCAATTCCCATTTCTATAATTAATTTTCCATCACTATCAGAGTATAAATCATAAGACAATTCATTCTTATCTACCGATTTTTTTAATTCGTCAGGAGAATCAGGACTTATGGCAATAATCTGATACCCTAGATTTAAAATTTCTTGTTTTGCTTCTCCTATTGCTGATAAATGTTTATTGCAATATGGACACCATCCTCCACGGTAAAAAACCAATATAGAACGTTTCTCTTTCACAACATCCTTAATAGAAACTGTATTTCGATCAGGAGATGTGATGTCTACTTCTGGAATTTGCTCGCTGATTAATAAAGGAGAAACGTCTTCTGCTCTGTCAGGAACTTGTCCAAGTACATTAAAAAAAGTTATAAGAATTATCGCAAGTGTGAAAAGTAATTCTTTCATTATATGTTGATTAAAGTTATGTTTAAAAAGTCTTGTTTTTATGAACACCTTACAGATTGGTGAAATAAATACTATTTTCACATTGAAATTATCGCAATAAAACTCCCTTTTTTCTTTTCTTCTTCATTATAAAAATAAATCGTAACGAAGTTATGCTTAACTTTTCTAATTTGTATAAAAAAAAGTATCATTTTATTTTTTATAATAATTTCAAAAATAGAAATAGTATAATTATTGAGAAATGAGTAAAATTTTATCCTTCTCTCTTCCATAGCCTTTAATTTGGATACTGTCTTTGTAAAAATTCGCAATAGCATAGGAAGTAGAATCAGCAGTATTTACCATGCCTTTAAAAGTTACATAATGAATATTATTGTTAAAATTATAGGCACCTGCATGATTGTGACCATTCATAAAAATTTTTACATTTTTATATTTTTCTATCATTGTCTGTAGTTGTTCACTATTCCATAGATTGTGATTGTCGATTGGTAATAAAGAAAAATGACAATAGAACCCTACATTTTGATTCTTCTTTTCAGCAATGATGAGTTCTTGTTCAATCCATTGCATTTGCTGATTGCTGATGCCTCCATTATATACTTTCGCATAAGGCAATGAATCTTTTTCTATTCTGTCAAATACTATTTTAGTTTCCTCTAGTTTTAACGAGTCCAAAGAACCATAAAAACTTAAATCCGTTCCATCAAGTACTAGAAATTTCCAACCATTAGAATCAATACTGTAATAACGTTTTTTAAGATTGAGTTTGTCAAATATCTTTGATTTTAAACTATCAGCCACTTCAAAATCATGATTTCCTAACACATGATAAGAAGTAGAACGCAATTTATTCCAAGTAGGAACCAAGCTGTCAAAACTAGAAAAGCGCTTATCAATAAAATCACCTAAGTGAATCGTATAATCCAACTCGTGTTTATTCAATTCAGTAACTGCTTCTTTTAAGCGTTTAGGAGATTTTTTATAATAACGATCCCATTTTATATCGCAATCACAATATTGACAATCTGCAATAATTCCTACTGAAAAATCAGTTGATTTTTGAGGTTCTTTTTTAGTGCAATTACAAAACAGAATACTAATAAAAATCAAAAAAGTAATTTTAGTCATTCAAGTATAATTTTTTTAGGTTACAATTGTTTTTTAGAATTTTAAAGAATCATTTTATTCGAAATGACTTTTAGTAAACTTTTATATTTTAAAAATGTAACAATACTAATCCAATAAGTGCAGGAACGGATTGAATATAAAACAGTTTAATTTTTTTGGTAGAATACGCACCATAAACTCCAGCGATAATCACACATGATAAAAAGAAAATAGCAACATACATATTTTCAGATAGTATAGACCATATTAATCCTGCTGCAAGAAAACCATTGTACAGTCCTTGATTTGCTGCTAGAACTTTGGTTTCTTCTGCAAACTCTTTACTCTTCAATCCAAATGTTTTGATACCCTTAGGTGTGGTCCACAAGAACATTTCTAAGATTAAAAAATAAGTGTGTAAAAAAGCAACGAATCCGATAAATAAAATTTGTAAAGTTGTCAGAATTAAAAGTGTTTGTTAATTTGTTGAATGGATTTTTGAACATCAGTTTGTGGAAGTTTACAAGCACCATCTACACATATATAGATAAAAGTTTCGTCATCATTAAAACGACTTTCCATAAGAGGTAATGTGCTTTCTTGAGTTGCGCCAGCAATTAATTTATTAGGAATATAAGATTGATTTATATCCTTCAATTTTTCTATAGCATCTTTTCCAGAAATTGCAATTTCATAATAATTGCCTGCAAAATCAGTCATTAACTGTAACCAATTTGAATATCCAGAAGGATATTTTGACATATTTTCTTTCACATTATTCAGCATTTGTTTGCTAGTTTTTAAGTAATATGGATTTGAATAATAATGACTTAACTTCGCTAAATTTCTAGCCATAATTGAGTTGGAAGCAGGAATTACATTGTCGTTAATTTCCATTTTTCTGGCAATAAGTTGTTCATCTTCATCTGAAGTGAAGAAAAATAGTTGGCTCTTATCATCATAAAAATGATCAAAAGAATAATCGACAAGTTGTTTCGCTGTGAGTAACCATTTTTCGTCAAATGTGATTTCGTATAAGGCAATAAAAGCATCAATTGTAGCCGCATAATCTTCTAAAAACCCATTGATTGTACTTTTGCCATCTTTATAATTGTGATTCAATCCACCATCTTCACGCAATTGATTGGAAATTAAAAATTGGGCATTTTTTAGAGCAACGTCTAGATAATGTGGATTGTCAAATACGCGATATGCATCAATATATCCTTTTAACATTAAGGCGTTCCATGAAGTCAATGTTTTGTCATCAAGTCTTGGTCGTTCTTTTTTACTTCGTTCTTTTAAGAGTATTTTTTTCCAATGTTCAACTTTCGATTTTAAATCTGAAAGTGACACACTCTGTTTTTTAGCAAATGCTTGGTCAGATTCATCTCTGATCAACACATAATTTTCTTTTTCCCAATGTCCGTAGGAATTGATATTGTAATAATCTTTAAATAAATCAAAGTCATCAGCCAATATTTTTTCTAATTCTTCTTTGGTCCATACGTAAAATGCGCCTTCTTCAAGTTCTCCATGCGCATCAAGACTATCTGCATCCAACGAAGAATAAAAAGCACCTTGGTCATTCATTAATTCTCGTTCGACAAATTCTAATGACTCTTCTACAATTTCTTTGTACAAGTTATCTTTAGTTACCAAAAAAGCGTCCGCATATAAACTTACCAATTGACCGTTGTCATAAAGCATTTTCTCAAAATGAGGAACATGCCATTTTTCATCAACGGAATAGCGAGAAAACCCTCCACCTATTTGATCATAGATTCCACCATAAGCCATTTGAGTTAAAGTAGTATTGGTGAATTTTTGAATATTTTTATCTTGTGCTTGGAATCCATAGCGCAATAAGAAGTGGTAATTATTTGGCATAGGGAATTTCGGAGCACCAATGTTTCCACCAAAATTTTTATCCATTCTTTTATTCCAAGCCTTGATAGAAATTTCAATTTCGTCAGCTGTGAAAACAGGCTCGGAAGAATTTACCGTTACAATATCGGAAGCCTTAACACCTTCAGTTAACTTTTCAGCATATTCAATTGCTTTTTCAGGATTGGTTTTGTAGAGGTTGGAAAGTTGGTTTAAGACTTCAATCCATTGATCTTTTTTAAAATAGGTACCGCCATAAATAGGTCTTCCGTCGGGAAGTGTAATGCAATTGAGAGGCCATCCTCCTTTGCCTGTCATTAACTGGACAGCATTCATATATACTTGATCTACATCAGGACGTTCTTCACGATCCACTTTTATACTGATAAAACTTTCATTCATCACCTTCGCAACTGATTCATTTTCGAAACTCTCATGTTCCATCACGTGACACCAATGACAAGCCGCGTAACCCACAGAAATAATAATTAATTTATTCTCTTTCTTGGCGAGTTCAAGTGTTTCTTTATTCCAAGGCTTCCAGTCTACAGGATTATGAGCATGTTGTAATAAATAGGGGCTTGTTTCGTGAATTAAATCGTTGGTATATTCTGGCATTTCTTTAGGAATTTGGCTGGTACAACAACTTAAAAAGTAGGTTGTTATAAAAAAGGCAATATAAAGTTGAGGTCTTGACATCTCTTTTTAAATTTAAGTAAAGATACAGTTTATAATGGCTAATTAAAAAAGCGCTCTAAAATTTAGAGCGCTTTCATTTTGTAAAATTTATTGTTTATTTCACTTCAAAAGTAAGTTTTACATTTACTCTAAATTCAGTAACATTTCCATCTTTTACAACGGCACTTTGTGATTGTACAAAAACTGATTTTATTTGTTTTATACTTTTTGATGCATGTGAAACTGCTTTTCTTGCAGCATCTTCCCAACTCTTGTCAGAATTTGCCATTACTTCTATAACTTTCATTACTGACATACTATTTCTTTTTTAAATTAATTTCAGTGAACTCAAATTTACCAAAAAAAAAGCATAAAAAAAACCCGAACGGTAAGTTCGAGTTTTAAATTATTCTTAAGTAGTATTAACTTACTACGTCTTTTATTTGTTGAATAGCCTTTCTTAAATTTTCTTCAGAAGCAGCATAGGAAATTCGAATATTTTTTGGCGCACCAAAAGCATCTCCAGTAACCGTTGCAACATTTGCTTCTTCTAATAATAAAAGTGAAAAGTCAGATGCGTTATTTATTTTGTTTCCTTTAAGTGTTTTGCCAAAAAAAGCAGAAATATCTGGAAATACATAAAAGGCTCCTTTTGGGACATTTACTTTGAATCCATCAATTTCTCTCAATAATTTTATAACTAAATCTCTACGTTTATTGAATTCTTTCACCATATAGTGAATGTTGGAAACAGGCTCAGTCAAGGCAGTAATTGTAGCGCGTTGTGCAATACAATTGGCGCCTGAAGTTATCTGTCCTTGCATTTTAGTACATGCTTTTGCGATCCATTCGGGAGCACCGATATAACCGATTCTCCATCCTGTCATTGCAAATGCTTTTGCAACACCATTAACAGTTATCGTTCTATCATACATATTTGGAATAGCAGCAAAACTAAATGTTTTAGTTCCGTAACTAATATGCTCATAGATTTCGTCAGAAAGAATGAAAATATCAGGATAATTTTCTAGCACTTTAGCCAATGCTCTATATTCTTTTTCAGTGTAAATAGAGCCACTTGGATTGTTAGGTGAATTGAAAATAATCAATTTTGTTTTTGGTGATATTGCCACTTCTAGTTGTTCAGGAGTGATTTTAAAATCCGATTCTATAGAAGAAGGAATTTCTTTAAAAGTTGCTTCACATAATATCGCAATTGCAGAATAACTCACCCAATACGGTGCAGGTAATAAGACCTCGTCGCCAGGATTTAGCAATACTTGAGCAATATTAGCAATAGATTGTTTCGCTCCAGTTGAAACTACAATCTGATTTGGTGCATACTCTAAATTGTTATCACGTTTAAATTTTAAACAGACAGCATCTTTCAATTCCATATAGCCATCAACAGGTGTGTAAGAATTGTAATTTTCTTGAATGGCTTTTATGGCAGCGTCTTTGATATATTCGGGAGTATTGAAATCAGGTTCTCCTAAACTTAAACTTATAATATCAATTCCTTGTTTTTTTAACTCTCTTGCTTTAGCAGCCATTGCCAAAGTTGCTGAGATAGGCAAACTATTTATTCTGTCGGATAGTGGTAAAGGCATCGTATATGTAAATGGGTTTTTATGCTAAATCTGGATGTTTTCCTAAATAACTCAATTGCTTGAAGTGTTCAATAATTGCTTTTCGGAAGGATTTATATTCGTTGTATGGTAGATTAAATTCTTGGGTCGTTTTCTTTACAATTTCCGCAATTTTCTTATAATGGACATGTGAAATGTGAGGAAAAATATGATGTTCAACCTGATGATTTAAACCGCCAGTAAAATAATTTATAATTTTATTATTTGGAGCAAAGTTTACTGTTGTATATAATTGATGCACTGCCCAAGTATGTTCCATATTTCCATTTTCATCAGGCTTCATCATTTCAGCATTGGGAACAATGTGCGCCAATTGAAATACGAGACTTAATATCATTCCAGCAGTATAATGCATTACGAAAAATCCTATTAATATTTTCCACCAAGCGATATCAAGAACTAATAAAGGAAGGACAATCCAGAAAGCATAATATACGATCTTGGAAGCGACTAATTTTATCCATTCTACAGTAGGGTTTGGAAACTTACCATATGATAACTTACGTTTTAAATATCCGTACATCTGCTTGAAATCAGTTGTAATAGCCCAATTTATAGTAAGTAGTCCATATAAAAAGAAAGAATAGAATTTTTGAAATTTATGAACACTTAACCATGAAGCGTGTTTAGAAAAACGAATAATTCTTCCAGCATCTATATCTTCATCATGACCTTTAATATTCGTGAAAGTATGATGTAATACATTGTGTTGTACTTTCCAGTTATATACATTTCCAGCAAGTATATAAATACTACTCCCCATCAATTTATTCACCCATTTCTTACTAGAAAAAGATTCGTGATTACTGTCATGCATCACGTTCATCCCCACTCCTGCCATCCCAATTCCAGTAACAACCATTAATATAGCCATTAACCATTGAGGCATAGAGACTATTAAGATAAGCGCAACAGGAACTAAAAAGAGAGCAAACATCACGATCGCCTTGGTATATAACTTCCAGTTTCCAGTTCGTTTTACATTATTTTCTTTAAAATAATTGTTGACTCTCTTATTTAGAGTTCTGAAAAACTTTGCCTTGTCATTTCTTGAGAAACTAATTGTCTTCATTTGATAAGTTTTATGATGCAAAATTAAGGTACTTTTCGATACCTTGTTACTTAAACGATAGAAATTTACCAATTATTTCAATTCAAGATAGTATTTTTGTCGAAAATATATTTTTACGATGAAAATTATAGAAAAATACTTTCCTTATTTAACAGAATTACAGATTTCGCAATTCACTCAATTGGAAGAGTTGTATAAAGACTGGAATATACAGATCAATGTTGTTTCGCGTAAAGATATTGAAGAGTTGTACTTACGTCATGTATTGCATTCTCTAGGAATAGCAAAGGTAATTCAGTTCAAGCCTGGAACTAAGGTTATGGATGTTGGAACAGGTGGAGGTTTTCCTGGAATTCCTTTGGCGATTTTATTTCCTGAAACGGAGTTTCATTTGGTAGATAGTATTGGTAAAAAAATAAAAGTTGTAGATGGAGTTGTTGAAGGACTTGGATTGACCAATGTTAAAACAACGCATGGAAGAGTAGAAGAAGTAAAAGACACCTATGATTTTATTGTAAGTCGTGCCGTTGCTCACATGGAAACATTTGTAAGGTGGAACAAAGGAAGAATCTCTAAAAAGCAAAACCACGATTTAAAAAATGGAATTTTGTACTTAAAAGGCGGTGACTTGACCGAAGAACTAGAGAAGTACACTTCGGCTAAGATTTACAACTTGCCCGACTATTTCGAAGAAGACTTTTTTGAAACTAAAAAAATAGTGCATCTGTCTTTGAAGTTTAAGCCTTAAAAACCACTATCTTTAGTTCATGAGAGAAGATCAAGAAAATAAAAAAAAGCACGCCAATTGGCGTGCTTTTAAATATATAAATAATTATTTTTTATCCTAAAAACGGATATTTATAATCGGTAGGTGTTACAAACGTTTCTTTTATCAATCGAACTGAAGTCCAACGCAATAAGTTCTGTGCAGAACCTGCTTTGTCATTCGTTCCAGAAGATCTCGCTCCTCCAAATGGTTGTTGTCCTACAACAGCACCTGTTGGCTTGTCATTGATATAAAAGTTACCAGCAGCATTTTCTAATGCTTTTGAAGCTTTTTCTACAATATATCTATCTGTAGAAAAAATAGCTCCAGTTAAAGCATATTCTGTAGACTCGTCAACTAGCTTTAATGAAGCTTCCCATTCTGCATCCTCATATACATAGATTGTCATTACAGGGCCGAATAACTCTGTACGCATTGTTTTATACATTGGGTTTTTTGCTACAATAACAGTTGGCTCAATAAAGTATCCAACAGACTTATCATGACCACCGCCAATAATAACTTCTGCGTCAGCATCTGTTTTAGCAGCGTCTAAGAAACTTGCTATTTTGTCAAAAGAACCTTCATGAATTACTGCATTTACATAATTAGAAGGGTCTTCAGGAGATCCCATTTTAATTTTGCTTGCTTGCGCAATTAAATGTCCTTTAACTTCTTCCCACATTGATGCAGGAATAAAAGCACGTGAAGCTGCAGAGCATTTTTGACCTTGATATTCAAACGTACCTCTTGTGATTCCTGTTGCAACTTGTAATGGATTTGCAGAATTATGTGCCCAGATAAAATCTTTTCCACCAGTTTCTCCAACAATTCTAGGATATGTTTTATAGTTGTGGATATTGTTTCCAATTTGTTTCCACAAGTTTTTGAAAACATGTGTTGAACCTGTAAAGTGCAATCCAGAAAAATCTGGAGACGCTAATACAGTATCTGTAATCATAACAGGATCTCCATAAACAACGTTTATGACTCCGTCAGGCAAGCCTGCTTCTTTAAATAAATCTACAATTACTTGTGCAGAATATGCTTGATGATCAGATGGTTTCCAAACTACAACATTCCCCATTAAAGCGGGTGCTGCTATTAAATTAGCAGCAATAGAAGTAAAGTTAAATGGTGTAATTGCATACACAAATCCTTCTAAAGGTCTATACTCAACTCTGTTCCAGATTCCTGGTGCAGAATCAGGCTGGTCTTTAAAAATATCAGTCATATACTGTACATTAAAACGGAAAAAATCGATCATCTCACAAGATGCATCTATTTCTGCTTGATGTACATTTTTAGATTGTGCAATCATAGTTGCAGCATTCATTTTTGCTCTGTATGGTCCTGCCAATAATTCAGCAGCTTTTAAGAAAATAGATGCTCTTTCCATCCAACTTACACTTGACCAAGCTTCTCTTGCTGCTAATGCAGTAGAGATTGCATTATCTACATGAGATTTATCAGCTGTATGATATTGCCCTACAACATGTTTATGATCATGGGGAGGCGTAATATTTTTGGTGTTTCCAGTACGAACTTCTTCTCCATTGATATGCATTGGCACATCAATATTGCTATTGAACATTGCTTTATAAGTAGCCAATAATTCTTCTCTCTCTGGTGATCCAGGAGCGTATCCTTTTACTGGTTCGTTAACAGCTGTCGGAACATTAAAAAAACCTCTTCCCATTTTAGTATGTTGTTTGTTAATTTAGATTAAATTTGAAGCGCAAAGTTACGACTTTTTTGACAGAATTTTTAACCCTAATTATCCAAAATTGATATTATAATATGTGTACAGTTACATACTTACCTTTACCGAACAATAATTTTATATTAACCTCAAGTAGAGATGTGCCTTATGCACGAAAAAAAGCTTCAAACCCTGATGAATTTAAAGAAGACACGATTGAATTTAACTACCCAAAAGACGGTGAGGCTGGAGGAACATGGATTGGAACTAGTTCCAAAAACAGATTAATATGTTTATTAAATGGCGGATTTTATTATCACACTTCGTTTTCAAGTTACAAGCAGAGTCGAGGCCTTATTGTAAAGGAATTATTAAAAGTTGATGACATTCGAAAAGGTGTGAAAGAGATCGACCTGACAGGTGTTGAACAATTTACATTAACAATTGTTGATTGGAACGACGGATTGGAGCTGTTAGAATTTGTGTGGGATGGAGCGAAGAAGCATTTGAAAAAAATGAAACAAGAGTCACATATATGGTCATCTTCAACTTTATATGATAGAAGTGTGAAAAAAATGAGAAAAGATTGGTTTGTTGATTGGCAAAGTACTAATGAGTTCACACAAGAAAACATCTTAGAGTTTCATCACACGGCTGGTATTGGTGATCCCGCGATTGATATTAAGATGGATCGTAAAGTAGGAGGAACCGTCAGTATTACCTCGGTTCTTAAGGATAATGAAACTATCTCTATGAACTACGAAAGTATTACTTAGAGGGCAAATATTATAAAACTTGTAATTAACCCTCCGATTATTGCAAGAAAGAAATAAGCAAAGTTTAAAAGCATAAATTTAATTATTGTTTTAATTCTTCTTTGTTTGTAAAAATTTCTAAGAGATTTATATAAATAGAATAAAAAGATAAAAATAAACCCAGTAACTATAAATTCAATATCAGTATTCACTATTTTATTAAGTATAATAGAGAATAGTAATAGGAGAAAAAAGACAGTCTGAATATTAAAAACAGAAACTAGATGTTCAGTATAATTTCTTTTGTGCCTAAAATATAATAAAGAGAGAAACAATGTAAAAACAGGTAATAAGAAAAATAAGGCTATCGAAATTTTCGATAATACTTTCTCTAAATAGTTTTTAATTTGACCTTTATCATTTCAAAGTTTATTTATGTCTTGGGCTTTCTTATAGTAGTAGACATTCCATCGTGTTTTTTCATAGTTGAGACTATCTAATGCTTCTAATGCTTTAGCATCCTTATATTTAGTATCAAATGACATAAAATTACTAAATTTTTTGGCAAAATTTTTTCCTATTATAGAAGAAAAAACTTCGTCTTCCCTTGAGCCAGATATATCTTCAGATAGAGAGTAGTTAATGTTATTTGCCTTAAATTTCTCCTCAGTATAGTCTATAATTAGGCTTTTATATTTTGATATATTTTGTAATTCTTTCAAATCTTGTTTGCCTGCTATTACTACATTTTGAAGCTCAATTTCTAAAGTGTTTTCAAGGTATTTAGAATAAATAGAATCTTTCTGTTCTTTTGTAGAGGTTGGGTTTTTAAAGGGTAAAATAAAATTAGTGTTTCTGAAAATTGAATCGATTCTTGTTTTTATTCTTTGTTCTGGTTGGACTAATGATTGGTCAATATTAATTTCTGAAATTGTAGTGCTTGCTATTTCTGATAGGACAGAATCTTTTATTTTTTCAAGTGGTATATTATTTAAATCATTATTGATTAATGAGTCAATGGAAGTAACAATTTAACTGTTGTCAAGCTCACCTATTGAGTCTTCGGATATTTTATATCCTTCTATTGCCATAAATAACCCTAGAACTAAAAAAAATAAAATAGTTACATGAAGATACAATTGAAAAGGATTTACATATCTTCTTATTTTTCCTTCGATATAGTCTTTAGAAACTTTTCCTGGTTTAAAAAGTAGCGGAACAAACGTTTTTAAAAATCGTGAGTCAAAAGAGAAGAAGCCTGCAAAAAATTCAGAAATAAATTGCTTGATACTTAAAGGAAGTTCATCGTTTACTTGACCGCAATTAGAACAAAAATTATCATTATCAGAAATTGGTTGCTTACAATTTAAGCATTCAATACCTCTCATGTTTTGAGTAAATCGAGTTGTAGATTTCATGTGTTTAATACTATTGATTTTTAGCGGTCACATGCTGTTCGTTATTAATCATCCCTTTAAATGAGAAGGCTTTAATACACTCGTTTCATATGTTGGTAAAATTATTGTACTAAAATAACCATTCAGAAAGGAATGGCAATAAAAGATGTTAATTTAATCCGCCTGAGGCCATCAATTGAAATGTAGGAATCTGAACTTTGAAAGATTTAGTCGTTGTAAAATTAACCATTTTATAATACCCCTTCATTGCGCCAAGTGGAGAAGTTAGCAAGCAATTAGAGTTATAAGAATGTTTTTCTGCTGGTTTTAAAATTGGTTTTTTCCCAACTACGCCAGCACCTTTCACAACTTCTGTATGGTTTAAAGAGTCAAATATTTTCCAGCGTCGGCTTAATAATTGAACTGAATCGTTGCTTTGATTCTCAATTGTTACAGCATAACTAAACGCATAATACAGCCTATAATTTCTATAAGTTGTACCTGTGAATTTAGTTTCCACAGAAATTTTAATGCCTTTTGTTACTTGCTGTACCATAGTTATTTATACACTACAAAGATAAGAAAATATTTATAATTTCATCAATTCTGAATATTTTCAGAATTTCCTTTCCCATATCCTATAATGCTATCATATCTACTTCCGAATTTTTTATAATAAACCAATACCGAATATTCATTTTCTGTTTGGTAAAAAGAGCCGTCAATATCATGATTACTGATAACGTCACTTTGATTGATTGTAATGTATTGATAGTTATAAAACCCTTGTTTTAAAAGTAGTTTTGTCTCGTAAAGACCTATGTTTTTATTGTAGATCATTTCATTGGAAGAGTCAAACCTCCAATTATTAAAACTGCCATTCACATAAATTCTTTTTCCTTCTAAATCCTCTAAAGATTCCAAAGTAAAAAAGACCCAAGTATAATCCGAATCTATGGCGTCATCTTCACCTCTTATATTTCGGATCACATAATTTCCATTTATATCAGGATATAAAGTATATGGCCTATCGATACGTTCTTCATTGGTATACAAAATTGTATGGTATAATTCTGGTCCAGATTCAACTCTTGCAATTGTTAAAGTTGAATTTCTTATAGATTTAGAATCAAAATTATGGAACTCATTTCCTGCCCAAAAGTTGGTTCTGTCAATATACTTATATAGCATTTGTGTTCCACGATAGTACTGAGGTTCTAAATCTGTAATTGCTGTATTCCAATCATTATTTTGTAATAAAACTGTTTTTATTTCTTGTTTTGGATTGTTGATTAAAAGATTGGGATGGTTGATGATAAATTGCACTGTCTGTTTTGTGTCACTTTCTGAAACATCACGACTTCTATGTACAGAAACACCTACATTTACTTTAGGCTCGTAGACGATAAAACGCCTTGTAAAAAGGATTTCATCATCATCGTTTAAAATAGAAATTTTATAATTTCCACTAATAATTATTTTGGTGTTTCTGTTTGGAAAAGAAACTTTGTAGTGCGTGAAAAACTGTAATGTATTAAAAGAATTTTCAAAATCTCTGATGCGATCTTGATCATATCCAGCAATAAATTCTCGGTCGGAAATTCTAGATGGTTCCCATTCAAAATTAAAATGCTCGATCTTATAAAAATAGTCTTTTTGATCTGCCTCAAGGTCGTCGAACGATATCAAAAAAGATTCACCAAGACTAATAATAGGAGCGTATTTGTTGGAATTTGTAGATCTCAGCGTAACGGTCTTGATGTATTCTGGTTCAATGACGTCTGCACTTTCTTGTGAAAATGCTACTTGAAAAGCAATTAGAAAAATTAGAATAGAAAAGTACTTCATTAGATTGTCAATGCTTATTTTTAAATATTATTCAAATGCTATGCCAAAAATAATATATAATTTCTATTAAGGTTGATTTTTTTTAAGATTGCATTTTTAGATCGAAATCCATAGAGTGTTTTCCAGATCCAAAGAAAAGAAAAAAGAGAGAAACCAATAGAACTATCGATGCCTCGAGTAAATTCTGTGAATTCATTACGCCTATAAAATTAATAGCAACTGCTCCAATAAGAATTGGTAATTGCACTGGAACCGCTAGACGTGTTAATAATCCAAAAACGATCATTATTCCACCTATAAAGTGAAAAATCCCTAAATAATGAGTTGATAACATCATAATCAGATATCCGTCAAAACCTGACAGTAATTCAGTAAGATAACTTGAATTTCGAATAAAGTATATTCCTTTAGATATCAAGAATACGCCAAGGAAAATGCGTAATATGACGATAGGATAATAAGCCTGAGAATTGGCCCATTTATTTAGTTTTTTTATAACTTTCACAGTGATAATTTTTAAGTTAAAACTATAGATGACAATAAGTTACAAAATTATCAGTATATCTGCTAAAGATTTTTGAAGAAAATACTATTTAGAACGAATATAAATAAAGTAAATACGATATTATAATTTCTTGTTTATTGATGAAATAGTATGGAAAATAGTTAAATTTGCATCGCTTTTAAAGAGTTATAAATTCAAATTTGAAATATGTCAAAAGACATCCGAATCAAGAAAGGGTTAGACATTAAATTGCAAGGCGTAGCAGAGAAAATCACTACCAATGCTGTAGCAAGTAATGTCTATACAATACAACCAGAAAATTTTCACGGAATTATTCCAAAACTTATCGTAAAACAAGGTATTAAGGTCACTGCAGGGGAGCCTATTTTTTACAATAAGGCTATTGAGAAAATGATGTTTGTTTCGCCAGTAAGTGGTGAGGTTATAGACGTTGTGCGTGGAGAAAAAAGAAAAATAATAGCCGTAAAAATTCAGGCTGATAAAGAGCAGTCCTATAAAGATAATGGAAAGTTAGTTGTTTCTTCTGCCGATGCAGATAGTATTAAAGACTACTTATTAGCTACTGGTTGTTGGTCATTTATCAAGCAAAGACCTTATGATGTAATTGCCAATCCAGAAAAATCTCCGAAAGCAATTTTTGTTTCTGGTTATGCTAGTGCACCACTATCAGCAGATTACGATTTCGTACTACAAGGAAAAGAAGCAGAATTACAAGCAGCAGTTTCCGCACTTGGAAAATTAACTAAAGGAACAGTTCACGTTTCTGTAGGTGCGCATTCTAATTCCCCATTATCAAACCTTGAAGGAGTTTCATTACACAACGTTTCTGGTCCACATCCTTCTGGGAATGTCGGTACTCAAATCGCAAAGATTGATCCTGTAAATAAGGGAGAAACAGTATGGACGATATCTCCTCAAGATTTAGTGATTATTGGAGAATTAATATTGACAGGAAAATTCAATGCTGAAAGAATTGTAGCGGTTGGAGGATCGGTTGTAAAAAACCCAAAATATTACAGAACTAAAATTGGCGCTGAAATAGCGACAATGATATATGATGCTGGAATTGATAGCGATAACTTTAGAGTTATCAGTGGAAATGTTTTAACAGGGCATTCTATAAAACCAGACGGATTTTTAGGGTATTATAATAATACAGTAACGCTGATTCCTGAAGGAAACGATTATGAGTTTTTTGGATGGAATAAGCCAGTTTTTAATAAAGTATCAAATACTCGTGCATTGACTTTTTCTTGGTTAACGCCAAATAAGAAATACGATTTAAATACAAACACCAATGGTGAACATAGAGCATTTGTGTTGACTGGAAAGTATGAAGAGGTATTTCCTTTAGATATTTTTCCAATGCAAATTTTAAAAGCCTGTATGTATCAAGATTTAGACGAAATGGAAGCTTTAGGAATGTATGAAGTTGCACCAGAAGATTTTGCATTAACAGAATTTGTATGTGTTTCTAAACAGCCACATCAAGATATTATTAGAAAAGGGTTGGACTTAATGCTTAAAGAGATAGGATAATGGGTTTAAAAAGTAATTTACATAACTTAAAAGAAAAGTATAAAGGGACAAAAATGGCTCCTGCGTTTAACGCAATTCACACCTTTTTATACTTGCCAAATGAGACCACACATAATGGAACTCATATTAAAGTAGCTGATGATTTAAAGCGAACAATGAACATAGTTATTATGGCATTGGTTCCTTGTTTAATCTTTGGAATGTTTAACGCTGGTTACCAACACCACTTAGCTTTAGGAGAGATAGAAAAAGCTAGTGGGTTTTTAGGCGCATCTTTCTGGACTTTTGATAATTTAGTTATAGGCCTTTGGCAAGTGTTACCATTAGTAATAGTGTCGTATGGAGTTGGACTTGTTGTTGAATTTATTTTTGCAGTAATAAAAGGGCATGAAGTAGAAGAAGGATATCTAGTAACAGGAATGTTAGTGCCATTAATTGTACCAGTAGACACACCATTATGGATGTTAGCTGTTGCTGTTATATTTGGTGTTGTTATAGGTAAAGAAGTTTTTGGAGGTACTGGAATGAATATCCTTAATCCAGCTTTAACAATTCGCGCATTCTTATTCTTTGCATATCCAACGTGGATGTCTGGAGATAAAGTTTGGGTTCATGGAGCAGTTGCAAGAGATCAAGCCATTGCAGCTGGTGAAAATTTAGATGCTATATCTGGAGAAACACTTTTAGGTTACTATGCAAAATCAGGACAAGAATTAACAATAGCTGGATCTAATGGTTCAGCAGATATTATAACAACTTATGGAGATCGTGCTTCAGAATTATATTCTATTTGGGATATGTTCTGGGGAATTATTCCAGGTTCTGTAGGAGAAACGTCTAAGTTCTTAATCATAATAGGAGCATTATTCTTAATCTTTACTAAAATAGGAAGTTGGAGGATTATCCTTTCTACATTAATTGGAGCATTAACAATGGGATTAATTTTTAATGGTGTTGTAGATGCTGGTTGGATTGGAGAATCAAGTAAATTTTATGGTTTGATGAATGTGCCTTTTTGGCAACATTTAATTATTGGTAGTATTTTATTTGGAGCAGTATACATGGCTACAGATCCAGTAACTGCCTCTCAAACTAATAGAGGTAAATGGATTTATGGATTCTTAATTGGTTTTATATCAATTATGATTCGTGTATTTAATCCGGCTTATCCAGAAGGTGTATTCTTAGCAATACTGTTAATGAATGTTTTTGCACCTACAATTGATCACTACGTGGTTCAAGGGAATGTAAAGAAAAGGTTAAAACGTCTAAAACTAAAAACTGCATAGCGATGGAAAAAAGAACAGATAAAAATTCTTATACGATACTATTTGCCATTGTAATGGTTTTAGTAGTAGGTTCAATATTGGCCTACTTGGCAACTTCATTGAAACCGAAGATTGATGTAAACAAAGAACTTGAAAAACAACAAAATATTTTATATGCACTTGGTGTAAATGAGAATGACAAAAAAAGTGTAGCTTTTGTTTCTACTGATAGGGTTGCTGAAGAATTTAATAAATACATCTTAAAACAATTGATAATTCAAGGAAACGATGTAAGAGTTGATGACAAAGCATATTTAATTGATATCAAAAAAGAACAGGCAAGCGCAAAAAAAAGTTCATATAAAAGAAAGTTGCCTTTATTTATCGGAGTAAAAGATAACAAGGTGTCTTATATCGTTCCGATAAGAGGAAAAGGATTATGGGATGCAATATGGGGGTATATAGCAATGGATAAAAACATGACTGTAACAGGTGTTTTCTTTGACCATAAGGGGGAAACTCCTGGTCTTGGCGCAAACATTAACCAACGTTTTTTTATGGATGATTTCATCGGAGAAAATCTATTAAACTCTTCTGGAAAATTTGCAGGAATTAATGTTTCAAAATCAAATGCAGACCCAGTGAATGTAGATAAATACGATAACGAGGTCGATGCAATTGCAGGAGCAACTATTACAGGTGATGGAGTAGCAGCAATGATACGATCAGAACTAAAAGTATATTCGTCTTACTTTGTAAATTTTAAAAAGAATTAATATGGGATTTTTTAAAGACAGCAACTTAATAACTGATCCAATAACAGATAACAATCCAATTACAATTCAAGTATTGGGAATATGTTCTGCATTGGCAATTACGGCTGAATTAGAAGCCTCAATTGTGATGGCAATCGCAGTACTATTTGTACTAGGAGTTGGAAATGTAGTTATCTCTTTAATGAGAAACATCATTCCTTCAAAAATTAGAATTATTGTACAATTGATCGTTGTAGCAACATTGGTAATTATTGTAGATTTAGTTTTAAAGGCTTTCGCATACGAATTGAGTAAAACACTTTCAGTATTCGTAGGATTGATTATTACCAACTGTATTATTATGGGACGTTTTGAAGCATTTGCATTGGCCAATAGTCCTTGGAAATCTTTCCTTGACGGAATAGGAAACTCTTTAGGATATGCAGTAATCTTAATTGTCGTAGGATTTTTTAGAGAGTTATTAGGTTCTGGAACTTTATTGGGAATTCCAGTATTAGGAGATCCTATTGAGAAAACAGGATTGTATGCATTTGGATATGAAAATAATGGGTTTATGTTATTAGCGCCAATGGCATTGATTACTGTAGGACTTATTATTTGGGTTCAGAGAAGTAGAAACACAGCATTAATAGAAGATTAAATTTGGTAAAAGGTAAAAGGAGAATGGTAAAAGTACCTTAACCTAAAACCTTTAACCCAAAACTTTAGACATATGGAACACATAGAATTATTTTTCAAATCAATATTTATAGACAACATGGTATTCGCCGTATTCTTAGGAATGTGTTCTTACCTTGCCGTATCTAAAAAAGTTTCAACAGCCGTAGGTCTTGGAGCAGCTGTAATTTTTGTATTAATGATCACAGTTCCTTTAAATTGGTTGTTAGATCAATATCTTTTACAACCAGGAGCCTTGGCAAAAACACTAGGGCCTGAATATGAATCGTATGATTTAAGTTTCTTATCATTTATTATGTTTATTGCAACGATTGCAACGATGGTACAATTGGTAGAAATAGTAGTTGAGAAGTTCTCTCCTTCACTATACAATTCACTGGGTATTTTCTTACCATTAATTGCTGTAAACTGTGCCATATTAGGTGGGTCTTTATTTATGCAGTCTAGAGAAATTCAATCTTTAGGATTAGCGTTTAATTATGGAATCAGTTCAGGAATAGGATGGTTTTTAGCAATATTAGCAATTGCATCTATACGTGAAAAAATAAGATATTCTAATGTGCCTCCAGCATTAAGAGGGCTTGGAATAACATTTATCATTACAGGATTGATGGCAATTGGATTTATGAGTTTCGGAGGAATGTTGACAGGAGGAGCGTCAAACGATAAGAGTGATGTAATCTCTCAAGAAGCAATTCAAAAAATCCAAAACGAAGTAGAAGGAATAGTAGATAATTCAAAAAATTAATTCAATAAGATGATATTAGCAGCAAGTACAAGCGGAACAGTCATGGTAACGATCGTTGCCTTCCTAATGATTACATTAGCATTAGTTGGACTTTTATTATTTGTAAAACAAAAACTATCGCCTTCTGGACCCGTAAAAATAATGATTAATGGCGAACGTGAAATTGAAGTAAGTTCTGGTGATTCTTTATTGACAACTTTAAGTAGTAACAAGATATTTTTACCATCTGCTTGTGGTGGAGGTGGAACTTGTATTCAATGTGAGTGTCATGTGTTGTCTGGAGGAGGTGAAGCATTGCCTACAGAAACACCTCACTTTTCTCGTAAAGAATTAAAGCATGGAGCACGTTTATCTTGTCAGGTAAAAGTGAAACAAGATATGGAAATTACAATTCCAGAAGAAGTGTTTGGAATTAAAAAATGGGAAGCAACGGTTGTACGTAATTACAACGTAGCCTCTTTCATTAAAGAATTTGTAGTAGCGATTCCAGAAGATATGGGATATAGAGCAGGAGGATATATTCAGATAGAGATTCCAGAATGTGAAATCAAGTTTGCAGATATGGATATTACAGCACATCCTGAAGAGCATGAAACTCCTGATAAGTTTCAAGCAGAATGGGATAAATTTGGTTTATGGCCAATGGTGATGAAAAATAAGGAAACAGTAGAGCGAGCGTATTCAATGGCTTCTTATCCTGCTGAAGGAAGAGAAATCATGTTGAATGTACGTATTGCAACGCCTCCATTTGACAGAGGAAAAGGAGCATGGATGGAAGTAAATCCAGGAATAGCATCTTCTTATATATTTAATCAAAAACCAGGAGATAAAGTAACTATTTCAGGACCTTATGGTGAGTTCTTCATCAATGAGTCTGATAGCGAAATGTTATATGTTGGAGGTGGAGCAGGAATGGCGCCAATGCGTTCACACTTGTATGAATTATTCAGAACTTTAAAAACAGGGCGTAAAGTATCATATTGGTATGGAGGACGATCTAAACGTGAGCTGTTCTATTTAGACCATTTCTATAAATTAGAAAAAGATTTTCCTAATTTCAAATTCCACATTGCATTGTCTGAACCTTTACCAGAAGATAACTGGAAAGTAAAAGAGAATATGGAGTCTGAAGGAGATGGGTTTGTAGGTTTTGTACACAACTGTGTAATTGATAATTATTTAAACCATCATGAGTCACCAGAAGATATAGAATTGTATTTCTGTGGACCGCCATTGATGAATCAAGCCGTTCAGAAAATGGGTGAAGACTTTGGAATTGCTGATGAGCACATCAGATTTGATGATTTTGGAGGGTAATTAACCTATTATAAGCATATTTTATTAAAAGAGAGAACAATATTGTTCTCTCTTTTTTTTGATAAAAAAAAACTACATTTGAAAAAACTATCTTAAAGTTTCAATATTATGAAGAACACTATATTTATAAAATCACTGATTATAATTGGATTTTTTTCTGTTTTAAGCGTAAATGCTCAACAGAAAAAAAATACAAATAAAATTGCTCCAGTTATATCGCAAAATATAAATATTCCAGATCATAGGACTTGTGGTTTAAATAAACATGAAGAAGCTTTGATAAATGATGAAGAATACGCAAAATCATTCTTTGAACGGCAAGTAATTTTCAAGCAAAAACTTACAGAAATTCATCAACAAAAGGTAAATGGAGCTTATAGAAGAAAGGCGACACTATATATACCAGTAGCGGTACATTTTCCAGAAGCAAATGAAAGTGAAAGAGTTTGTTTAGAAGCATATGCACAAACACAAATAGATGTTATAAATGCAGATTATACAGCTACGAATGCAGACATCTCATTATGGGGAACTGCAAGTGAATTTTATCCAGGATTGAATCCAGGAAGTGTAGATGTTGAGTTTTGTATTGCCACATTAAACCACCCGACTATAGGTGACCCAGAAGTTGTTAATGGAAGCCCATTAGTTACCATTGGAACAAATGGTTCTAATTTCGGAAGTTTTCCAGAAACGGACGCACGATATGCTGGTTACATGAATTTTATTATAAAAGATATAGGATCAGGGACATTAGGATATTCTCCTTTAGCAGGTAATATTGCTACTGGATCCGCAGTTGTAATGAATACGATATGCTATGGTACTGGTGATGGTTGTGCAGGTATTACTCCACAAGCACCTTATAATTTAGGAAGAACCGTAACGCACGAATTAGGTCATTTTTATAATTTAGAGCACACCTTTATTGAAGACGGAGGCACGAGTTGTGAACCAGCAGATGGAGATGGTCTTGCAGACACCCCAAAAGTAGCAGGTTCCAGTTATAGTTGTCCTACAGATGGGACTGTAGCAGGTTGTGATAGAGGAGAAAACTCCTTAACCATGAACTATATGGACTATGTTAATGATGCCTGTATGTATATGTTTACACCAGATCAAGCAACTCGAATGGAAGCATATTTTGCTACAGTTGCTAGTGATTGGAAACAAAATGTTATCGAATGTAATATACCAGATAGTCCCGAGATTTCATTTACTAATTCAACACAGACAGTAAATGAAGATACTGATTGTAGTTATACAGATTATATAGTTCCTGTTGAGATTGAAATAGGAGCTAGTGCAAGTGCAACTGTTACATTTAATGTAAATGGACCTAGTACAGCAGCAAATAATATTGATTATGAATTAGTAAACACTACAGTTACTTTTGCAACTGGATCAACTGTACCTCAGAATTTAACAATTAGAATTTTTAATGATGGATTTGTTGAAGGGGATGAAACAATAGATATTGACCTATCATTATCAACATCAGGTGATGCTTACTTAGATACAAATGCTGATAGTATTATCATTACAATTTCTGATGATGACATGGCGCCAACAGTTTCATCTACTGTAACTGTTTTTAGTGATGACTTTGAGAGTTATCCTGATTTTGAAATTGGAAATATTGGGAATTGGACTATGCTGGATAACGATGGAGATAGTACATATTCATCAGATAATTATGATTTCACAAACGAAGGGTATACTGGTACATTTATTATTTATAATGCAAGTGAAACTACACCTAGTTCTACTGAAAATGGTTGGGAAGCACATAGTGGTGATAAAGGATTCTACTGTTTTAATTCAAATGGAGATGTAAGTGGTACGCCATTAAATGATGATTATATTTTTACGGAACAAATTTCTTTAGGAACGGGAAGTGAACTTAAGTTATGGGCAAGAGGGTTGACAGATAATTATAGTGGTGGAGAGCGTTTTCAAGTTGGAGTTTCAACTACAGATACAACTCCAGCAAGTTTTACATATTTAACACCATCTCCATATCAAATACCAACATTATCATGGGCAGAATATACTTACGACCTATCTGCTTATGATAACGAGAATATATATATAACAATACATGTTGTTTCTGAAGATGAATTTGTATTTATGTTAGATGATGTTTCTGTCACTACTAATGTTCAAAACAGTATACAAGTAATAACGAACCCTACAACTTCATATAGCACTACAGTTGAAGGTTCAGGGATTTTGTATGCTTATGATGAGGCTTCTGGTGATATTATGGCAGGAGTTCAAAATAATGATACATTTGATTATAATTGTACAGATATATCTATTTCTAGAGCAGGAATGAGTGGACAATCTTATAATGGTTCTACTTCACCTAACTTTGTGACTGATAAAGTATTTACAGTCACAACTTCAAATACAACAACTTCTGGTGATTTAACAAATACGTTTTATTTTGCAGAAGCAGAAATTGCTGGATGGGAAGCAGCCGCAACAACATTTACAAGGTCAGATTTGTATATTTTTAGAGAAGTTGGAGGAACTGTTGTTGAATCAGTAGCAGCAACAATTGGTGCATTTGGATCAGAAGTTACTTTATCGGGTTCTTTTACAGGACTTGAAGGTATTTATTATTTTGGTCCACAATCAGCTTTATCAGTTGGGAAAAATAATTTTTCTTTATTTACCATATACCCAAATCCAACGAACGGAATTGTAAGTATCTCTTTAAGTTCAATCGAAGATGTTCAAGTGTCATTATATGATATTAGAGGGCGATTGATATCTTCTGAATCACATACCAATAATTCAGGAACTTTTAGGAAAGAGTTGAATTTTGGAACAGTATCTTCAGGAGTTTATTTATTGAACGTGAAAAGCGGTAATAAAACGGCAACTAAAAAATTGATAATTCAATAAACAAATTGAAAATAAATATAAAAAGCCAACACATTGTGTTGGCTTTTTGTTTTACACAAATTACAATTACGGTGTAATTATATACCGTACCTTTGCACAAAATATTTGAGAATGAGCACTTTTGACGAGTTAAATCTATCGAATCAATTACAATACGCCATAGATGATTTAGGTTTTGTACAACCTACACCTATTCAGGAACAGGCGTTTTCTGTTATTCTATCTGGAAAAGATATGGTAGGAATTGCACAGACAGGAACTGGGAAAACATTTGCCTATATGTTGCCGATTTTACGTGATTTAAAATTCTCAAAACAAATTACTCCAAGAGTACTTGTGATGGTTCCTACACGTGAACTAGTACTACAAGTTGTTGAAGAAATTGAGAAATTGGCGACTTATATTAATGTGCGAGTTTTAGGAGTATATGGTGGGGCCAATATCAACACACAGAAACAAGCAATTGCACAAGGAACAGATATTATTGTGGCAACTCCAGGAAGATTGTATGATCTTGCATTGAGTAGAGCCTTGAAGATGAAATCTATTCAGAAACTAGTGATTGATGAGGTTGATGTGATGTTGGATCTTGGATTTCGTTTTCAATTGATGAATATTTTTGAAATTCTTCCCGAGCGTAGACAGAATGTTATGTTTTCAGCAACTATGACAGAAGATGTAGATGCATTGATTACAGATTACTTTACCAATCCTGCCAAAGTTTCTATTGCTGTCAGCGGTACACCATTGGACAATATAACACAAGAATGTTATCAAGTAACCAATTTTTATACGAAAGTAAATCTATTGGCTCATTTGTTAAAAAATAAAGAAAAATTTAGCAAAGTATTGGTTTTTGTATCCAATAAAAAAAGCGCGGATAGGCTGTTCTTGAAATTGGATGAAACTTATAATGATGAACTGTGTGTGATTCATTCTAATAAGACTCAGAATTATAGAATTCGATCGATAAAACAATTTAACGAAGGAGAAAACAGGATATTGGTTGCTACTGATGTTATGGCTCGTGGATTGGATCTTGATGCGATAAGCCATGTTGTGAATTTCGATACGCCGTCTTTCCCTGAGAATTATATGCACCGAATCGGAAGAACTGGTAGAGCAGAGCATGAAGGTAAATCAATATTATTTTATACCGAAGCAGAAACTAAAGATAAAGAAGCGATTGAAGAATTGATGAAAGTTGAAATTCCTGCAGTTGATTTTCCAATTGAAGTTGAACTTTCTGACGAATTAACACCAGAAGAACGCCCAAAAGAAATTGAAATTGAGAATCCTCATAAAAGGAAAGTTGAAGAAGTAGGAACAGCATTTCATGAGAAAAGTGAAAAAAATAGTCAGACCAATCAAGGCGGTTCTTATAGAAGAGAAATAGCAAAAAAATATAAGAAGCCAAGAACGCGAGGAGATAAGAATTACAACAACCGAAATAAAAAGAAGTAGTCCATGTTGAAACGTCTTACGGCACAAGAATTACATAATCTTGGGATGAATATCATCGGAGAAAAACTTCAAAAAATGGGTTATGAGTTTGTCGCAATCAATAGCAAGTTAAAAAAGCATCCACAATTCGTATTGTATAAAAAGGGAGAACCAACTATATTTGTTTTGGTCAAGGTTTCTAGTAATATTCAACAACCAGAAAGGTATGATGCTATATGGATGGAAACATTCAAGGAACATGCTATACAGCAAAATGCAAAAGTATGGTTTGCCGCCATAGGTCTTGCCAATTCTGAAAGTGTTGAATTACCAGTATTCAAAGACCAGCCATATTATGTGGCATTTGAGGATTTCGAAAAGATAATTGCATAAATAAGTTTCATTCCTGTTCATTTTTTTTATGACTAGACAAATTCAAAATCAAAAAAGCCTTTCAAAATAATTTTGAAAGGCTTTTTAAATAAATAAGGAAACTATTTATTCAGGTTTTTGTTCTAAAATATCAAAGAACTCTTCGAGTTTAGGAAGAATTACAATTCTAGTCCTACGGTTGGTTGCTCTTCCTGTAGAAGTATCATTACTTGCGATTGGCACATATTCACTTCTTCCGGCAGCAATTAAACGCTTAGGATCTATATTGAAATCATTCTGTAAAACTCTCACAACTGATGTAGCACGATTTACACTTAAATCCCAATTGTCTTTAACTCCACTAGAAGTAATAGGTACATTATCTGTATATCCTTC
>Ga0307488_10000744_pt1 | contig 27013 bp, 24 predicted proteins | sample SB02metaG_FD_202248 | JGI IMG/M metagenome (GOLD analysis project Ga0307488, IMG submission 202248) | Sea-ice brine microbial communities from Beaufort Sea near Barrow, Alaska, United States - SB 0.2 | ecosystem: Environmental > Aquatic > Marine > Coastal | place: USA: Alaska | collected...
TGGCACAACCGGCGCTTTTTCCATTCGCGATTCACAGACCCGAGTATGGTTTAGCCTATCATTCATATTTTTAATCCGTTGAACAATTTCGAGATTGCCGGAACGGCGCGCGCAGTATTCAAAGATCGCGCCGGATGAGTTGGCAATGATTTCGTCCGAAGGCACCTGGGCCAGCGCTAACTTCTTATTCAGCGCAACCAACTCTGGCATGCCAAGCACTAACCCAGGAATTGCATCGCCGATCAGTCGATCGATAGACCAAGCCGTCAAGAGATGATTCATCTCGTAGAGATCGCGAATATCTGCCTCAGACAATGTGCGCATAAAAAAGCCCATCTTCGGCACATTGATAATCAGACCCTCGGCGACCAGTCGCAGCAGGGTCTCGCGAACCGGCGTGATGCTGACCCGCAGGTCTTCAGCAAGGATCTCTATATTGAGACGCTCACCCGCAACAAAATGGTGGGAGATAACTGAAGATTTTAAGCTTTGATAAACACGCTTAATAATATTGGAGTTATCTGACTTACTGAGCATTATACCGCCCTCCGTGTAACCACTCATTAAAGGGCTAGATAGCCTCTAAAAAGCAGTAGGGTATTCCATCCCCACCCGAGTGATTCTATCCATGATCCCGGTCAACTTTAATAGAACAATATTAAATTAAAAAAGCCTAAGACCGGTTGGCGGAAGTGTACATAAATTACAGAAATCTGCCATGACATAACAGAGCCCAATCTCTCGAAAAAAAGCAGGTAATGTCTATTAAAAATACAGCCTACAGCTTGATTTTATGCCCTCTAAGAGCGTAAGAGCTACCTTCGACTCTTCAACTGCACGCTTAATTTCTGTCGGGCCATAGCCACGAATAGTCACTGAAAATAAAACATTCCCCTCACCATTTAGCGCTTTGATTGGAATATTGTAGTAATCATAGAATCCATAAGATTTATTCAATTCATAAATCGCTTTCATGCCACGTGTAGTCTCATTTTCAAATGGCGATTTGGCGGCATACTCACGTATCTCGGACAAGAAAATAGGCTCAATACTCTGCTCTGTATAAGGCAGAATCATGTCATATTTCATGAAATTTTGATCAAAATAGGCCGACAACATTTCTTTAGGGCCGGTAACTAGCAGTTTGGAATCAATATCTCCGCAATGCATTCGTACAAATGAAAAATCGGAAAAACCAAAGCTCTGAACAATAGTAAGAATTTTATTTTTAAATTCACCAATATTGTTTGCTGAGGACAGATCGGCATAATAGCCAAACTCATGCTCCGAAAAATGCTCTGTTTTATCTGCAAAAGCGGCCTTTAGCTTTGGAGGTAGGGTTCTTGAAATGTGAATAAGATCGGCAGTCTGATTACGGAAATCATCCTCCCGTGTAAATAATTGATTTATTTCTGCCATTTGCTGCTACCGGTTGTTGCTGTATAAAAACAATACGCAGGTGAAACTGCGCACCTCAATACATAAGCAAAATTGATGTAGGCGAAATATAGGGGCTTTAGGGAGTTCTAAACTAGACGCAGATCAATAAAAACCTATCTCTGCGATTTGGATGTCGGCAATGTGGTCTCTGCCGAAGGCAACAATGCCAATACTGCGGATTGAGCTGGGTTTTACTGCGTTGCTCAGCCAGTTGCCTGAGCGGCCAAAGGCTGTGAGCGGCACTTTTATGATCTGCCACTGGTCTGTTGTGGTGAAGCTTGCTTGATAGTACTGCCAAGGTAGCAACGTTCCGGAGGTACGCAGGTGCAGGTAGTACTGCTGGCCGTTACCACGTACTTTTAGGTAGGCGCCGGTGGCTGTATCGATGGTTTTCTTGGGGATGGCTTTGCGCAGCTGTATAAAGCCGCCATTATTCTCGGTGCTGACCTGTCCGGTCATATGGGCAAACTGTTGGCCATTTTCTTCTTTGAAGGCCACTCTGCCCTCAGATACACCGCCCATGACCTGGTCGCTAACGTAGGACCAGCGCAGCTGTGGGTCGGAATCGAAGCTATCGATCATCAGGGGCTCCAGGGCAATGGTGCTGGGTATCAAAAACAGGCTGAGCCAGCTGACGATGATGTGTTGGCGAATATTTTTCATGATTGAGTGCCTTCTATCCACGCTTGTATTGAGTGGGGCAGTAGCCGCGACTGACGTCTGGGGAGCGCAGTTGCAGATGTTTGGTTTTGCGCCCTGTGACACGTTTGCGCCAGAGGCGAAATGATCGCGGTTTGAGGGTTCGACGCATCAATGAGATGACGGCAGATTCATTGAGCTTAAACAGGCCGTCGATGGCTTCAAAGGGCGTGCGATCTTCCCATGCCATTTCGACTACTCGAGATACCTCACTGTCGGTTAAGCCAGTGACTGCGGGTGCTGGTGCGGGCGACCTTGAAGAGTTCAGCTCGCTGATATTATCGGCCATGGGCATACCTTTCAGAAGTTCCTGTTGTTGTACGATTTCAATGGATTATCCGATGACTCACTCAGCTATTACATTTGCTTTGGCTTTGCGGTAGAGTCGTTCGTTAATCATTCCATCATTAACTATTTAGTAGCTGACTATGACTGAACAATCTACAGAGCAATCTACAGAGCAATCTACAGATCAATCAAACGAACCTCAGGCCATCAATATAGATGCGCGCAAGCTGTTTAACCTCGGCGCTAACTTGCTGGTTGCCGGTTTTAAAAACCAGAGCCCAGAAAATGCTAAAAAGCTGTTCAAAGAGCTTAAGCAAGGCACTTCTGTTAATTCTGGCGAGCTGAGTGGCGAAACCAGTGGCGTTAAGATTCCGATTAAGCTGGAGCTTGATCGCAGTGAGTATAAGGGCCAGTTTAACTACCCTAACTTTGAGTTGTCTCTAAATGCCATGCTGCAGAAGTTCCAAACTGAAGTGCGCAAGGACAAAGACCTCAAGGAGTTACGGACTCTAACCAATGACGCCACTGGCGGTATAGTGTTTAACCTTCCCTCTGGTGTCGAGATTCAAGGCAACCTCAACGTGATGATGCTTTGTATGGAGCCATCGGCTGATTGTCTGGCTGTGCGACTGATATTTGTTGATTCGACTCAGTTCCAAGATCAGGGCTAGCTGCCCAGTCCTGAGCAATCAATTTTGAGTAGCTTTTCTTGAGTAGCTTGTCTTGAACAACCATCTCCGCGAGTTTAGCAATCAACTCGCTACTATCATGCCCGAGATTGGCAGCGAACGGCTGCCCTCTCTGCTGGTGCTGATGCTCAAGAGTTTGGTGCCTTTCGATAATGCGGTTATTTTGCACTACCGCCGTGATGAGCAGCCACTGCTTCTCTATAACGATATTCCTCCTCTGGCACTAAAGAAGCAGATCGATAAGTTCGTCAATGGCGCATTCTTGCTCGATCCCTTTTACCGAGCCGCAATCGACGATCATGCCAGTGGTTTGCACCGCTTGTCGGATCTGGCACCCATAGGTTTTGAGACAACTGAGTATTACAGCAGCTACTTTCGATACACGGAAATAAAAGATGAGATTGGTTTTATCATCCATCTCTCAGCGCGCCAATTTATCAATATTTCCATGGGCCGGGTAAGTTTTTCACAGCGCTTTAACCGCACACATATCAGTGTTCTTGAAGATATTACCAAGACTTTAGAATCGATCTGTAAACTGCAGTGGACTGCCGAAAATGGCCCACAGCAGGCACCTGAGAATAAGCTGCCTGGTCAGTTGGATAGTGCACTGAAGCATTTTGGCACGGCGTATTTGACCGATCGAGAGACTCAGGTAGTGCAGCTTTTTCTCCATGGCCATTCGACCAAGTCTATTGCTGAGCGCTTGGGCATATCACCAGAGACCGTCAAACTGCACCGCAAAAATAGCTACGCCAAGCTGGATGTGTCATCTCAAGCAGAGCTGTTTCATCTGTTTATAGACTCACTTGCCAGCCTGTCGAACTATTCTGGTGGTGATCCGTTGGTTGGCTATTTATAGGCCCAAGACGTTCCGATTTCAATAACAGTCGATTAACTGAATACCACCAGTCCTTCTTGCAACTCACCCTTTATCTCTGCCCCAGGTGCAAATTGGCCGGAGAGGATACTCTGGGCCAGCGGGTTTTCAATCAGCTGCTGAATCACTCGTTTTAGGGGCCTAGCGCCATAGACTGGGTCAAAGCCCGCTTCGAGCAGTTTATCCACTACCTCGTCACTGAGGTTCAGCCGCAACTCGTGTTCGGCCAAGCGCTTGCGCAGTAGATCGAGCTGGATACTGGCGATACCACGGAGTTGATCTTTGGCTAGGGGATGGAATACCACCACTTCGTCGACGCGGTTGATAAACTCGGGACGGAAATGGCCGCTGACCACATCCATCACCGCGGATTTCATGACATCGTAATTATCTTCACCGGCGAGCATCTGAATGACGTCGGAGCCGAGATTTGAGGTCATCACAATCACGGTGTTTTTAAAGTCGACAGTGCGGCCCTGACCGTCGGTTAAGCGGCCATCATCTAACACCTGCAATAAAATATTGAACACATCGGGATGGGCTTTTTCGATTTCGTCGAGCAGCAATACCGAATAGGGGCGACGGCGCACGGCTTCGGTGAGATAACCGCCCTCCTCGTAGCCCACATATCCTGGAGGCGCGCCAATCAGTTTGGCCACGGAATGTTTTTCCATGAACTCAGACATGTCGATGCGCACCATGGCCTCTTCGCTATCAAACAAGAATTCAGCGAGAGATTTACAGAGTTCAGTTTTACCTACACCTGTGGGGCCTAAAAACAGGAAGGATCCATTGGGGCGATTGGGGTCTGAAAGCCCCGCACGAGAGCGACGCACCGCGTTGGAGACGGCGACTACGGCTTCGCTCTGACCCATTACACGTTTGTGCAGTGAGTCTTCCATACGCAGCAGCTTATCGCGCTCGCCTTCGAGCATCTTCGACACGGGGATGCCTGTCCATTTGGCCACGACCTCAGCCACCTCTTCTTCGGTGACTTTGTTTCTCAGCAGGCGCTTTTCAACCTGAACTTCACTATTGGCGGTGGCCAATTGTTTTTCCAGATCGGGAATAATGCTGTATTGAATCTGCGCCATTTTTTCGAGGTTGCCTGATCTATGGGCCGCTTCAAGGTTGACCTTGGCTTGCTCAAGTTCAGCTTTAATATGGGTCGAGCCCTGCATGGAGGCTTTTTCGGCTTTCCAGATTTCTTCGAGATCGGCGTATTCAGCACCCAGTTCGGCGATACCATCTTCGAGTTTCTGCTGGCGTTTGCGGGAGGCTTCATCTTTGTCTTTTTTGACCGCTTCGCGCTCGATTTTTAGTTGGATTAAACGTCGTTCAAGGCGATCCATCTCTTCCGGCTTGGAATCAATCTCCATGCGGATGCGACTGCCCGCTTCATCGATTAGGTCGATGGCTTTGTCTGGCAGTTGGCGATCGGTGATATAACGCTGAGACAGTTTGGCAGCAGCTACTATTGCGCTGTCGGTTATCTCGACACCATGGTGCACTTCATAGCGCTCTTTAAGGCCACGTAATATGGCCACAGTGTCTTCTTCACTGGGTTCTTCTACCAAGACTTTTTGAAAGCGGCGCTCTAGAGCTGCATCTTTTTCAATAAATTTACGGTATTCATCCAGCGTGGTGGCACCGACACAGTGAAGTTCGCCGCGAGCCAATGCGGGTTTGAGCATATTACCTGCGTCCATCGCACCCTCGGCTTTACCGGCTCCGACCATGGTGTGAATCTCATCGATAAACAGGATGATCTGCCCTTCCTGCTTCGAGAGATCTTTGAGCACGGCTTTTAAGCGCTCTTCAAAGTCGCCGCGGAATTTGGCTCCGGCTAGGAGTGCACCGAGATCTAGGGTTAAGACGCGTTTGTTTTTTAAGCCCTCTGGCACTTCGCCATTGATAATGCGCTGGGCTAGGCCTTCGACTATGGCGGTTTTACCCACACCGGGTTCGCCGATTAAGACGGGGTTGTTTTTGGTTCGACGCTGCAAAACTTGAATGGTGCGGCGGATTTCATCATCGCGGCCAATCACTGGATCTAATTTTCCGGATTCAGCCTGCTCGGTGAGGTCGATGGTGTATTTGTCTAGGGCTTCTCGCTGGCTCTCGGCGTCCGCATCACTGACCTGCTCGCCACCGCGAACCGATTCAATGGCGCTTTTGGCTTTGTTCACATCTCCAAATTTGGCCAGGCTTTTGCCGAGTAAATTTTTGTCTTCGAGAGCGGCTAGCAGCAATATTTCACTGGAGACAAACTGATCACCCTTTTTCTGGGCGTTGCGATCGGCCATATTTAATAGGCGGCTGAGGTCTTGAGAGAGGTTGGCTTCCCCAGTGGGGGAGCTGATCTTGGCGAGTTTATCCAGCTGACTGTTGAGCTCTGCTTGCAGACCAATCACATCGAAGCCGGCGCGATTGAGTATGGGTCGGACACTGCCGCCCTGCTGGTTTAACAGCGCCAGTAGCAGATGCAGCGGCTCCATGGCGGAATGGTCATTGCCCACGGCAATGGATTGCGCATCTGCCAGAGCACTCTGCAGTTGATTAGTTAGCTTATCGATTCGCATGGCCTACCTCGGAATGGTTGTTAATCTTGCTTAGTATTTTAGGTGGGGGCTGGCTGTGAATTTTCAACGGGCGCGCACAATTCGTTGATGCAAATCATAGAAAATAGTGCATCAGCCAACGGTGCTAATAAGAAAGGGTGGGTCTATGGTTGGATTTCGAAGACCCTAGCGGACAACCATATTGTCGCGATGAATCAGTTCGTCGTCTTCACGATAACCAAGAATTTCAGCGAAATGCTCGGTGCCTTTGCCCTGGATACGAGCGGCTTCGGCAGAATTATAGTTAACCAGCCCACGGGCGATTTCTTGACCATCAGTATCAATACAGCTGACCAATTCACCGCGGGTAAATTGCCCTTTGACCTGAGTCACTCCAACGGCCAATAAGCTACGACCCTGCTGCTGCAGAACTTTGACGGCACCGGCATCGAGCACTAGCTGGCCTTTGACCTGTAGCTGTCCCGCCAGCCACTGCTTGCGCGCGGCGAGGGGTTGCTGGGAAGCTGTGAGTAATGTGCCCACTTCGGCACCTTGAGTGACTGCTGTGAGTATGCCGTTGTTGCGTCCACCAACAATCACAGTGTTGCAACCAGAGCGGGCTGCCAGCCGAGCTGCCTGCAGTTTGGTTATCATGCCACCACGGCCAAGGGCGCTGTTGCTGCCGCCGGCTAGGGCGTCGAGAGAGCGGTCATCGGCCATGGCTTCGCTGATCAGCTGAGCATTTGGATCTAGATCGGGATTGGCACTGTAGAGACCATCTTTATCGGTAAGTATTACCAGGAGGTCGGCATCGATCAGATTGGCCACCAATGCGGCAAGACTGTCGTTATCACCGAAACGAATTTCGTCGGTGACTACGGTGTCGTTCTCATTAACTATGGGCACGACATTTAATTGGATTAAGGTCTGCAAGGCGCTGCGTGCGTTAAGGTAGCGCTGTCGGTTGGCAAGATCATCGTGATCTAGGAGTATCTGTGCGGTGAGGCGATCGAAGCGTTTAAAGCTGCTCTCATAGGTTTGAATCAGACCCATCTGCCCCACTGCGGCTGCCGCTTGAAGCTCATGAATGCTCTCGGGACGAGTTTTCCAACCAAGTCGCACTATGCCTTCGGCTATTGAACCGGAGGAAACTAAAACAATTTCTTTACCCTGAGCCAATAGCTGGGCGATTTGCTCAACCCAGCCGTCGATGGCGTCGCGGTCGAGACCGGCGCCATTATTGGTCAGCAGTGCGCTGCCTATCTTGACCACTAGGCGCTGTGCATCTTGGGTAATTGTTCTTGTCATACCTAGCTACTCTTCACTCTCTACTCCACAACCTCTGTCTTGGCTGCGGTTCCAGTTACTCTGCGTAAACCACTTCAACATCGCTGTCGTCGTCATCTTCGTCTTCAAATGCTTCGTCAAACTCGGCACCTTCGATATCTTCTCCGCCAAGACGGGCCAGACGTCGTGCTTCAGCCAGTCCTTCGATACGCTCGCGCGCTTCCGCTTGGATCTGTTGACGGCGCTCTTCTACGGCAACTGCCAGTGTCGGATCGATATTTTCGCGATCGCGATGACCGTCTATGTAATCCATGATCGCGGCACAGAGGGCTTTGGTGCCCTGAGCTGAGATCGCAGAAATAATAAATACTGGGCCCTGCCAGTTGAGCGTCTCAACCACGTTCTTGCAGGCTTCTTCGACTTCGTCTTCGGGCATCAGATCGGTTTTATTTAGCACCAACCAGCGATCACCCTCTGCCAATGTCGGGCTAAATTTGGCCAATTCCTGCTCGATAACGACAGTGTTTTCCGCTGGTGTGGTGCCGTCGTAGGGCATCATATCGACCAGATGTAACAATAATCTTGTACGCGTCAGGTGCTTGAGGAAACGAATACCCAAACCAGCGCCTTCAGATGCTCCCTCAATGAGGCCGGGAATATCCGCAACCACAAAGCTTTTGTCACCGCTCATTCCCACTACACCTAAATTAGGCACTAGGGTGGTGAAGGGATAGTTGGCGACTTTAGGACGTGCTGCCGAGACCGCACGAATAAAGGTTGATTTGCCAGCGTTGGGTAGGCCGAGTAGACCCACATCAGCGAGCACTTTGAGCTCAAGCTTGATTTCGCGCAGTTCGCCTTCACTACCAGGCGAGGTCTGTCGCGGTGCGCGGTTAACACTGGATTTAAAACGTGCATTGCCAAGGCCGTGGAAACCGCCCTGAGCCACTTTAAGTTGCTGACCCAATTCAGTGAGATCGCCCAGTACATCGCCAGTTTCTTCACAGAGTACGGTGGTGCCCACGGGAACCGGCATAATCAGATCTTCGCCGCCGCGGCCAGTACAGTCAGAGCCGCGGCCCTGCTCGCCGTTCTCCGCGCGAAAGTGGCGCGTAAAGCGGAAATCGATCAGCGTATTAAGACCTTCTGTTGCTACGAGAAATACGCTGCCACCATCGCCGCCATCGCCGCCATCTGGGCCGCCTTTGGGAATATATTTTTCACGGCGAAAACTCATGCAGCCATTGCCGCCTTTGCCTGCCTGTACTTTAATTGTTGCTTCGTCGACAAATTTCATAGGGTCAGTTTACAGTTGCTGTTGCTGTGTGTCATTGCGTGGGCGCCTAGGGCTAAATCCCGCGCATAAAAAAAGCCCCACGTAGGGGCTTTTTTAACAGGAAGTGGTAGTAACCTACGCGGAAACCACTTCTGCATACTTACGGTTCTTCGGGCCTTTCTGCACAAACTGAACAACGCCTTCGGCAGTTGCGAACAGAGTGTGGTCTTTGCCGATACCGACATTGTTACCAGGGTGGAATTTAGTGCCACGCTGACGAACGATGATGCTGCCTGAATTTATTGCTTGGCCGCCGAAAACTTTAACACCAAGGCGTTTGCTTTCTGAATCGCGACCGTTACGAGTACTACCACCAGCTTTTTTGTGAGCCATTGCTATTTCCCCTTCGGATTATCCAGCGTTAATGCTAGTAATCTTAACTTCTGTATACCACTGTCTGTGGCCCTGTTGTGTGCGCGAGTGCTTGCGACGACGGAATTTAATAATATTCACTTTGTCGCCACGACCGTGAGAAACGATCTCAGCAGTCACTTTGCCACCCTCTACTAGAGGAGCACCAATCTTGACTTCGGCACCTTCGCCGACCATCAAGACTTCTTCAAAATCGATATTATCACCAGTCGCCAGATCCAGCTTCTCAAGACGAAGGGTCTCTCCTTCAACTACGCGATGCTGCTTTCCGCCACTTTTGATTACTGCGTACATGTTCTGCTCCAATTTATAGTGGCCGCATCAGTTAGTTAGCAGCCAGATTCCGTCGCTTGTTGTCTTGAAGCCAATAGCCTCTGCGAGAGGGCGGCAATTCTAATGGAACACCCCCCTGTTATCAAGTCTTATCAGAGCGAAAACTAGAGGAATTTTAAGCTCTGCACAGAGGCTATCCGCGCAGCCAAATAAGTGAGCCATTGCGACCGGTTTTTGGCTCCCTTCTATAGGAGTAAAAGCGCTCTGAATCACTGTAGCTGCAGTAGTCGCCACCATAGATTTGCGTGACCCCAGAGGCCTGCAGTTCGGCTTGTGCCAGGGCGTAGAGATCGGCCAGATACTTGTCTCCGGTAGATTCACGCAAGGTGAAGGCGGCGACTATGGCTTGCTGATGCTGTGAATTCTGTGCCTGATCGAGAAAGGCTTGCAGTACTTCGCCACCCACTTCAAAAACCTGCGGCCCAATGGCCGGCCCGAGATAGGCCAATATTTGATCTGGAGATTGCTGAAAGGTGGCTATGGTTTTACGCAGTATGCCACCAGAGAGTCCGCGCCAACCGGCATGGGCTGCGGCAACCTGGGTCCCGGCACTATCGCAGAGCAGCACTGGCAGACAGTCTGCGGTTAATACTGCGCAGACAGTACCAGGCTGATCGCTAAAGCTACCATCGGCTTTTGGCGTGCCGGTAGACTCTGAGGCACAAACTATGTCAGTGCCATGGACTTGATCGAGCCACAGCGGCGGAGCAGGTAATTTGAGCGACTGCACTAGGCTTTGGCGATTAACGATAACGTCTTGAGGCTCATCCTGCACATGCAGTGCAAGGTTACTCTGGTCGAAGGGTGCGCTGCTGCAACCGCCACTGCGCAGAGTTATGGCTGCGCCGACATTGGCGGGCGCTGGCCACTGGGGGGTTATTACATCTATCGGCATAAGTTTCCTCCTAGGGGCTCCCTGTTCTTTTAGCCTAACCTTTTGCGCTAAGTTTCTAGACTAGCCTTCCTTTAGGGCGGCCAAGAGGTTTTGCATATCGTCGGGAAGCTCTGTCTCCCAGCTAACGTACTCGCCGCTGGCGGGATGCACTAGGCCGAGCGCTCGTGCATGGAGAGCCTGACGACCCAACTGTTGCAAGGTATCTCTAAGCTGATCGGATACGCCTTTGTGAATGCGAAAACGGCCGCCGTAGGTATAGTCCCCAACTATAGGGTATTTAATGCTCGCCATATGCACACGTATCTGATGAGTGCGTCCGGTTTCAAGCTTTAAGCGAATGTGGGTATGACCGTCAAAGCGTTTGACCACTTTATAATGGGTGCGCGCCTCTTTTCCATCTCTGACCACAGCCATTTTGACTCGCTGTTTGGGGTGCCGGCCGATGGGCTGATCAACCACCCCTCCTCCGGTCATCACACCACTGACCACAGCTTCATACTCGCGGCTAACGGTGCGGGCCTGTAACTGAGCCACCAAATCTGTATGTGCGGCGAGGTTTTTGGCAACCACCATCAGACCGGTGGTATCTTTATCAAGACGATGGACAATTCCAGCACGGGGCACTGACTCTAATTGTGGGCAGTGAAATAATAGCGCGTTGAGCAAGGTGCCCTCGCGATTACCGGCGGCGGGATGGACAACAAAGTTAGTCGGCTTGTTGATGACGATAATGCTGTCGTCTTCAAACACGATATTCAGCGGGATATCTTCGGCTTGCCAATCTCCCTCAGCTTTTAACTGGGCCGAGACCGCAAGGGTTTCGCCGCCCAGCAATTTAAATTTCGGTGGCTGCTGCTGCCCGTCCACTGTTAGCTCGCCGGATTTAATCCACAGCTGCAGGCGCGAACGAGAATAGTCGCTAAACAGTTCCGCGGCAATTTGATCCAGGCGGCGGCCGCAATCACCGGGAGACACAGTGGCGGTTTGTTTAATGTGGTCTATTCCACCTGTAGGGTCTGTGGGGTCTGTGGGGTCTATAAAATTAGTCAATCGAGGTAGTCCTAGCGTTAAATTTGGGATGCCACCAACTTGGGCGGCGGTGCTGGTTTTATTGACCAGCGCCTTAACAGTAGCTATATCAGCCACACAGATTGGTTTACCGCAGGCTGTGTGGTTAAATGCACGACTACATCGCTAGCGCGTCGACACTTTCTCAGGCTGGGAATATTACATGAAAATCAGGTCAATTATTTTACTCATATTGAGTTTGTCTTTTATCTCCGGGTGCTCTTGGCTTGGATGGGGTGATGAAGAGTCTACCGAAGACGAAACCACTGGTTACACCGAAGTCGATTTTTACGAAAAAATTCAGAGCAGTCTCAACGCAAGTAACTGGTCGGTAGCGATCAGCAACCTGCAGCTGCTGGAATCACAGTTTCCCTTCGGCAAGTATGCTGAACAGGCGCAGCTTGAATTAATGTATGCACAGTTTAAGTCTGGCGACCACGACTCTAGTATTGCCGCCGCTGACCGATTTATTCGCCTGCACCCGCAACACCCCAATGTGGATTACGCATTTTATGTGAAAGGTCTCTCTGAGATCTCCCAGGCCTCCAGCGCCTTTGACAATTTCTTACCCACTGATAGCAGCATGCGTGACATAGGTACAGCGCGCGATGCCTTTGGCACTTTTTCGGAGCTGCTCAATCGCTTCCCGAAAAGCCCCTATGCTGCCGATGCACGCAAGCGTCTGGTAAATCTGCGCAACCAACTGGGCCGCGCTGAAATACATGTGGCCAACTACTACTTCTCTCGTGGTGCTTATCTCGCTGCCGCCAACCGCGGTCGGTTTGTGGTGGAGAACTTCCAGCAGACTCCGGCGGTTCCAGATGGTCTTGCGGTGATGGCTCAGGGTTACCAGATGCTGGGTATGCAGGAACTGGCTGATCATGCAATTGAGGTCTTGGCCGCTAATTATCCCGAGCATCCTTCATTGAATCAGTCCGGCGAGTTCGATTTTGATAAGCGCCTTGTGGGCAGCGGCGATTCGTTTCTCGGTAAGATAACCTTCGGTTTGATCGAGCGATTGCAACCACCAGCCTTTGACTCTCGCGCTATCTATAACCGTTCAGTGCGGGAAGCCGAACTAATTGCTACCAATGCCGAGAAGAAAGAAGAACCACGCTCGATTTGGAACCGTATCTCCTTTGGTCTAGTCGACTAATTTCACCATTGTCCAAAGGGTTGTTTCGGAGCTTATGAACAAGGCAGCTATTATTCAAGAAATGCGGGTTATTCCAGAGATTGACCCGCAGTTTGAAATCCAACGCAGAATCCAATTTATCAAAGGTCAGCTCACAGCAGCTGGCTGTAAAACCCTGGTTCTGGGTATTAGCGGCGGCGTTGACTCTTCAACGTGCGGCCGTCTGGCGCAACTCTCCGTAGATCAATTGAATGCTGAACAGAGCTGCGGTGACTATCAGTTTATTGCTGTGCGCTTACCCTATGGCGTGCAAATGGATGAGGACGATGCCCAGGTGGCACTGAGCTTTATCCAGCCCAGTAAAAGTCTCACCGTGAATATCAAAAGTGGTGCCGATGCTATCCATGACAGCGTCTGTGACACCTTAGCCGAGAATGGCCTACATCCCCAGAACGACGGCATCACCGACTTTGCCAAAGGCAATCTCAAGGCTCGGGCGCGCATGGCCTCACAGTATGAAATCGCAGGTATTCTCGGTGGATTGGTACTGGGCACAGATCACTCGGCAGAGAACATCACTGGCTTCTATACTAAGTTTGGTGATGGCGCCTGTGACCTGGCACCACTGTTTGGCCTGAGCAAGCGTCAGGTGCGCATGCTGGCCAAAACCTTGGGTGCTCCGGACTCTCTAGTGATCAAAACACCCACTGCAGATCTGGAATGTCTGACACCACAGAAAGCCGATGAACAGGTTCTCGGGTTGAGCTATGACGAAATTGATAATTTTCTTGAAAACAAAGCCCTGTCTCAAGAAGCCGAGGATCGGCTGATTGCTATTTATAATAAGACTCAACATAAGCGTTTGGCCATAGCCACAATCTACGACTGATAAAGGCTGGTTGAGTTAACTCCAATTTGGATGGAGATCTCAGTATGCAGGAAGCATCGCGGGGCAATAACACCCCCTCTAGATTACTCAAGTTTTATTCCAGCTACAGGCTATTTCTCTCCGCCCTACTGCTGTGGCTGGGACACTTAGATTCCTCTCCCATCTATTTCGATGACAGTGACAGCGGCCTCTTCTCCACAACCGCTGCAGCCTATCTAATAGCCAGCCTGCTCAATCTCCCACTGTTCCAACTATTGCGCTGGAGGCCCAACGAAACTCTGCTATTTGCGATGTTACTGGTGGATGTGGTGGCGATTAATCTAATGCTCTACAGCTCTGGCGGTATGGCCGGATCCATGGGCTATCTGCTAATGGTTACTGTGGCCGCATCCGGCACTTTTCTGAAGACCAGGCTAGCGCTATCCATTGCTGCGATTGCCAGCTTCATTCCTGTCTCTATAGCCATGTCGGAATTTCTTCTCAGCGATGGCGGCCAAGCGGAGGTAGTGCGCAGCGGTGTCTTCGGCATTCTGCTGTTTGCCACTGCGGTAATCTTTATCTATCTGAGCAAACGTTTGACTCTGGTGCAGGCGCTGGCCGAAAGTGAATCCAGAGCGGCGACAAGGTTGCAGCATATCAATGACCTGGTTTTTAATAAGATGCTCACCGGCATTATTGTCTTTGACAGTGATTTTCGCATTGAGCAACTCAATGAACGGGCGTCCCTTTTACTGGGCCCAAGTGATAGTCAGAAACTACTCGCCCGCCACGGCTCCCTGGATCAGGTGTCCGAACTACTAATCTACTACCACGACTGGAAGGCCAATCCACAGCGGCAGCTGCCAACCTTTCTGTGTAAAAACTCCGATATCCCACTGCAAATTAGCTTTAGTGAAATTCACAGCAACAGTGTTGTGGATACGATTTTATTTATCGAAGATGCACGGACCCTTTCGCAACATGCTCAGCAGCTCAAAAACAGCTCTCTGGGGGCACTGACCTCAAGCATTGCCCATGAGATACGCAATCCTCTCGGCGCCATTAGCCACGCCGCACAGCTGCTACAGGAGTCTAACTTGGACCAGGCTGACCAGCAGCTAGTGGATGTGGTGCTGCGCCACAGCAGCAGAATGGACAACTTGGTGCGAGATATTCTGCAACTGTCGCGGCAGCAGGCGCCGCAGATCAGCGTCACTAATATCTACGCGAATTGCATGCTCAGTAAAACCCAGGTGGAAGAGAGCAATCTGTTTAACAGTCCCCAGATCGAAATCGACAGTTCGGCGCAATCGGTTAATGCGCCATTTGATGGCAGCCAACTACAACAGGTATTGGTTAATTTGATCAGTAATGCACTGCGCCACTCAGAGAAAAAAACCGGCCTTCCCTGGGTGGCCATTCGCTTTGATTATCAGACCGATATGAATCTGGCCATGCTAAAGATCTATGATCGCGGTGAAGGCGTGTCAGAAGCCAACAAAAATAAAATATTTGAACCCTTTTTTACCACTGAAAAAAAGGGCGTGGGGCTCGGCCTCTATATAGCCCGGGAACTTTGTGAAATCAACTTCGCTACACTAAGCTATGTGTATAAAAGCTCATCAGAAGGCTACTTCAAAATAGTGTTTTCTGATCCGGCCAAGCTACTGCCAAGGAATGCAGAAAATGAACAAAACCGTTCTGATCATTGATGACGAACTGGATTTACGGGAACTACTCAAGCTGACATTGGCAAAAATGAGTATTTCTGCAATAGCGGTTGAAACCGTTAGGGAAGCCAAAGCCGAACTCAAACAACGGCCCTTCGATCTCTGTCTAACCGATATGCGCCTGCCGGATGGCAGTGGCCTGGATCTGGTCGCCTATGTGCAGAAGCACCACCCACAGCTGCCGATCGCCGTTTTAACCGCCTATGGCAATGTGGAGCTAGCGGTTGAAGCACTTAAATTGGGGGCTTTTGATTTTCTCTCCAAGCCGGTCAACCTGACGCGCTTGCGCAGCCTCATCAGCAACGCCCTATCACTGCCAGACGCAGCCCATATAGAGAGCATGATCGATGAACCTCTGCTGCTTGGCGAATCACAGCATATGCAAAATATTCGTCAGCAGATCACCAAGGTGGCGCGCAGTCAGGCGCCTATGTATATCAGTGGTGAATCTGGCACAGGTAAAGAGCTAGCAGCGCGCTCCATACATCAACAGAGCCCCAGAGCTAAGAACCTCTTCGCGCCAGTCAACTGCGGCGCTATTCCAAGTAATTTAATGGAGTCGGAGTTTTTTGGCCATCTGAAAGGCAGTTTCACCGGCGCCATTGAAGACAAAATGGGACTTTTCCAAGCTGCATCCGGCGGCACATTATTTCTCGACGAGGTGGCCGATCTGCCTCTGGACATGCAGGTTAAATTACTCCGTGCGATTCAGGAAAAACGAGTTCGACCTGTGGGCTCAGAGAGCGAAGTGGATGTCGATGTGCGGCTGATCAGCGCCACCCACAAAAATCTTCAGGACGCGGTAATCGAAGGCACCTTTCGCAGCGATCTGTTCTATCGACTCAATGTTATAGATATTCATATGCCCAGTTTGAGACAGCGGCCTGAAGATATAGAACCTCTTACTCGAGAGTTTCTCACGCATCTCCGCAGCAATGGCAAAGCGATTGAGCTGTCGAATTCGGCCCTGGATGCACTGCATTATTACAACTTCCCCGGGAATGTTCGTGAGCTGGAAAATATTCTTGAGCGCGCGGCTACGCTCTGTGAAAACAATCGCATTGAGGTGACCGATCTTAAGCTTAACGGCGACAGCAGTAGCCAAGAACAGAGCAAGGTTGATCGCCCCGAACGGCGGCAGCCCGCGGAGATTAATTCCTTGGATGATCATCTAGAGGAGATAGAAAAAGAGATTTTATTGGATACTTTAGAGCGCTCCCGCTGGAACAAAACTGCTGCCGCCAAGAAGCTCGGCATCAGTTTTCGTTCCATACGTTATCGTCTCCAGAAGCTTGGGCTGGATGACTAGCTAAGCAGCGCCAAGAATCAAAAATTAAAAATTAAAAGCCTGGCTACTTATCCTGTTTGCTGTACCACCAGACTTTACGTCGAACGCCCAGAGGATCACCTTCAGTATCCTCGGCATGAAACCCAAACATCACACCACTGACGGCTTTTTCCTCGATTGTGCAGTTGTTATCGGCATCGCAAACCCGTTTTTCGATGATAACCGTGAAGCCTACTGGCGAGGGTAAAAAGCCCCCACCCCCAACGGTGACGTAGTTTTTATCCCCAGGCGCCCTGCCCACTACAGAAAACGGATTGATTTTATAGATGCGTGCTTCGCCGAGATTCGTGCAGTCATCATTTTGCCCAGGAATATTTGTGGCAAAAGTAGCGACCTCATTAGTGGTTAATACTGAGGTCACTACTTTCTCACCGTCTTCAAGCGTCAGATACCAGCCTTTTAAAAATTTGCTATTAGTGGTGATATCCGCATCAGGATCAAAGGCCTCAGTGCTGCCAGAGACAGCGGTCGTGGCTGTCGCCAAATCCGCTAGGGTTAAGGTCACTGTCGAGGTTGAAGTGTTGGTTTGGTCGTAGTCACGATAGAACACCATATAGTTCTGCACTGAGGTATCCACTGGCTTTTCTCGGTTCCCAGAACCAATAATAATCATGTCGTAATTACCATCAGGGCTCTCAACAACATCGGGGGCATTTAAAAAACGCTGTGGCGAAGTGGAAAATTTAAACAGCCTTGTGGCTTTCCAATCCCCCACCGTGGCGCTGGCAATATCAAGCCGCCAGAGCTGACCACCGGTATCGCCAAAATAGACCCGATCAGAGTAACCATTGCCATCACGATCAACCACGGCGAGATCCGAGGGCACGCTAAATGTCATATTGGCTTCACTGAGCACTGTGCCCGCGGGGCTGGATACTGAGCCTGAGGTAACCTGCCAAATATCCTCGCCGGTTAGGGCATCAATAATAATCACACCGCGACCCTGGGTGCGGGTTACTGAAGGTCCATCATCCACATCAGGATCGTAACCCAAGCCCATCATCAGCACGATTTTGTCCTGTGTACCCACCTTTAATTTGGTTACAACCGGCTTCGACCAGGTCTGGCCCAGCTCACTGTAGCCGTTATCTGCACTACTCTTGCGCCATTTGATCAGTGGCACCTCGGGATTGGTAACATCTAGAGCATAAATAAGATCACCGCCACGGCGGGCGGTGAGATAGATGATTGCGCTGCTGACTTCGTCGTTGCTGTCGTAGACTACATAGCTGCCCACGGAGCCATCAAAAAAGTAGGGTTTGTTATCAAAACCACCGGTCAAGGTGACGTTGTCATAGAGCACTTTAAGCTGCGGGAAATGCTCCGGCGCGGTAAACGCCCAAACCTCTTCGCCATCTTCGGAGCTGGAATCTTCCGCCTTTTCAATGACACCGCCCTTTACGCCATGGAACATGCCATCGTTAGAGCCATAGAACACATAGGGTCCTTTGGTACCGCCATAGTTGATTACCACAGGCTGGGAATGGATTACATCGCCGTGGACATTGGGCCGAATATCGGTGGTATCACCATCATCATCCGCATTTTCTAGGTCAATACCCTTTGACCAATTGATAATATTATTCATCTCAGTAGCATCCGCCGCATCAAAGTCAGCGAAATCGAGATTGTTATTGGAGGTATTAAAGTTTTCTAAACTAGTGCAGCTTCCGGTGCAGGTGAAGACCGCGCGATCAGTGCCAACATATTGGCGCAAGCCCTGAGCCACGCCGCCACGCTCTACTTCTTTACCGTCGGGATTGTCACTGGGGCTGCTCTCGGAACCACTATCTCCAGAGAGACTAGGTATATTGGTCCAATAGGTGCTATCGGCAGTCCAAAAGCTGCGCGCCAGTTTTTCAATAAAACCGGTGTCTGTGTCTTCCGCGGCCTCTCCGTCACCATCAACTAAAATAGGCTTGCCGGTAATGGAATCCAGACCAATTTGATAAAGTTTGAGATTGCCGGACCAGCGCGGCTGCTGAGAGGGACGAAAGATGCCCATATAAATTTGATTTTCATTGGTGCCTTTTATATTTACTGACACCGGCAAACTCACCGCGGCAAAGACGCTGTTCTTTTCAAGAATATCGTCCACCACGTCGTTGAGCGCCGCAGCCAGTGCGTCGGCGTCTGAAGCAACCAGATAGTCGCCACCGCCGTTAGCCTCTGACGCGCTGTACATCAATGCATGCTTTGAGGCATCCGGTTTGGTTAGACCAAAGTCTCTGTAGTCTTTAGCATCCGTTTCGGGATCGTATTGTTTGCCGCTGGAGTTTTTGGCTTCAAATACATCCACAGCGTAGATCGAGACATTCTGTTTTCCCTCCACGTCATCATTAATATCGTTAGTGTTCAAAAAACGTGCATATTCATCCAGCCAGCTGGACTCAAAACTATCGTGGTTAAGAATTGGGATGGGATCACCAGTGAATACGCCACCGAGCGCGTCGAGTTTAGACTCGGCGACATTATTCTCACCACTATCCGGGCCGCCATTGGAAATAAACAACATATAGTTATTGGCACAGGCTTGATCGTCGATTGGACTAATATAGTTGCCTTCATCGAAGGCACTGGGGTCGAAGCCACTGGGATCGAAGGCACTGGGATCGAAGCCATCGATGTCCAACGGTTGCGGGCCATCCTGCTGTCCCGCCTGGTACGGCTTGCCCGCAAACCACAGGTAGGCTTCATTAAAGGCTAGGGCCATGGGCGCATTATTGGTTTTTGGCAGATTTTCCGAGCCGTAAAATAGACCCTCATCAAAGCCTGTTACACCCCACTTCATACTCAGCTGATCGCGACAGGCGTCTTCATTTTGTGAGCCCTCAATGCAATACAGTCTTGTCTTGATGGCATTTATATCCGTGTCATCTGCGGATTCAATTTTCAGAAAGGCCTGAATGGGTTTACCGCCTTTTGGCGAGTTGCCGCTGGAATACACCAATATACCCAGATTGATGCCATGAAACTTGTCATCAGCAGCAAAGCGTGTTCTGAGACTGTCGAGAAATTTAAACAGCGCTTCGTGCATAATCTGCTGCTTGGTCACTCCATTGGAGTTGCTATTCCAGTTGGCCGAATTATCCAGTACAAGCAGCACATTGGGCACCGCAACATTGGTTGAATTGGCGCGGAAAATATCGATATCTGCGGCGGAAGACCAGAGTGATAAAAGCAGTATCAATGCCGCTATCGGCCCCCGCACTAGCAAATTGCGCTGGAATATGGGTTTATTTTTCATGGTGCAGCCTCCTGGCTTATCAAGCGGGGCAATAGCCCTCGAGGTACCTGAATTTGAATCCTTCAATAATATTAGATGATGCCCCAGAGACTGTATCGGTAACGCTGACATCGGCCTCCCAGTAATACTCCGGATGACAGGGAGCGGAGCTGCCCTCGAGCAGCGAACAACCCGCAGGGGTGGCCTGTAACAGGCATTGCACGCCATTGATGGTGACAGCCATACCATTGGACACATTGCTCGGGAATGATAGGGTGAAATCACCATTGCCGTCGAGGTAGCTACTGTTATTGACGAAATAGTCGAGATCACTAAGCAGATAGTTAATCGAGTTCTGCGCTGCCTGACTGGCTTCCTGCTGGCGCTGCTGACTTTGCACCAGCTGCAGACTAATATTGGTTGAGGTAATGGTCGAGACACCGAGGGTGGTCATCACCAGCAGCATCATCAGGGCGACAATCAAAACTGCGCCACTCTGTCGTGCTGCTCTAAATTGAAGAGAGCTCACTAAAGATTGCTTGTTCATGCGCCGCTCCTCTTAATACTGACATTAGTGAGTCGTGCAACGGCGCTAAATAGACGGCGCTTTTTACTGTCGCTAAAAGTAATGCCCGCCTTGTCGGCGTAGGAGTAGGTTTTGCCGTCGGCCTGTCCCGGTGCATTACTAGTGCTACTGAGCAGCAAGAAAACTTTTACTGATACCACGTCCCCCCACTCTGCGGCCGAGGCTGGCAGTTCAACAAAAGCGGAGTTGCCCCCATCAGCATTGGCAACCCCATCCCCAGACCGATCAATACCGTAGACCAGCTGAAAATCATCCACCCCCTCGACTAGAGGCTCCAAAGTGTAGGTGCCGTTAATCAGACTTAGGCGGTTAAACACATTGTCGGTGCCGACAAAGTAAATATCCTGGTGGTACTCGCGAATGGCGGCGACCGTGGTGTCATCTTTTTCCAGCAGATTAAAGCTGGCACTATTGATACCGAGATCCAGCACCGCAGCGGTTACCGTCTCTTGCAGATAGTGTTTCTTCTTATCCAGACCGACATTGTTGTTCACAAAGGTGGTATCTGCTCGACGAATCAACAGGGCATCTGAGCCAGTGAGCATGACATAGCTATCACAGGTTGTGTCGCCGGGGCCCACGTCATCCAAACCGAACACTGGGTAATTCATACCATTGCGCAGACTGGTCGAGGATAATCCGCAGGCATCGGGCTGCGCTGTCACCGTGACGTCAACATAGTCTTCCAGACGACCATAGAACCCGGCCAATTGCAGTTCGCCGCTTAGCAAATTGGTCAGGTAACGACCATTTTCAACCATTTCACTGGTGAGTTCGAGCTCTCTGACGGTGCGTGAGGAGTTGAGGGTGACATCGAGAATCGCCCATGACAGCACTATACCCAGGGCCACGGCGATCAATAATTCGACCATGGAAAATCCCGACTGCTGCTTGTTGGATCTGTGGGCGTAATAGGGGGCGCATCTGCTCATAGTTAACTATCCAGTGTCGGGGTGCGCAATAAATAGGTCACTGCGCGGCGCATTTTGCTGGTGGCGCCACCGTAGCTAGTGGACCCACAGTTGGTACTGGTGGGCGCAATGGTTTCAACCAGGCCCTGCCAGACCACAGAAATACTGTAGGTTTCATTGACGTTGTCATAGACAATGCAGCCCCGAGCATTGAGCAATCCTCCGACGCTGACGCCACCAATCGCTTCACCTGTGCCCTTTAACAGATCGCTCCAGTCATTGACTGCATCGACCACCTGAGCCTGGGTCTCGGTAGTGCCGTAACTTGAACAGGTATAGGAACCAGAAAAGCCGGTACCGACTTCCACCGTTGCCAGTCCATAGCAGCCCTGAGCCAGAGGGTTGGAGCGAATCTGATCGACCATATAGTCGACCAGATTGAGGGCGTAGACACGCTGATAGACTTCAAGCTGGGCTTTTTGCGCACGATTTTGCAGAGACGCATAACCGAGTAGCCCGACGGAAAAAACCAACAGTGTAATCAGCACCTCAATCAGGCTAAAACCGCGGCTGCTATGGCGCCTCGATCTAACGTCGAAGGCTGTCACTTTAAATCGACTATTAGTCATACCAGCTGGCATTTTTTTGTCCTAGGTGATTGACCGTTAAGGTGTCGCTGCCCGCCTGTGGCGTGCCTGTTATAGGTGCGGCCTGCAGCGTAAAAGTTGGCGGCGAAGCTGTGTTGTCGACGGCACCAATGGTCACTGTGTAATTGTCGCTGACCCGTGCAATGGGCGTGCTACCCAAGGCGGCGAGCGTGGCGGAGTAGGTGCGGGTATCAAGAATAAATTGGTGTTGCAGACTGGACACTTCGAGCAGGTATTGTTGCGCGGCGGCGCGGTTATTGCGCACTATATGTTGCTGATAACTGGGATAGGCGACTGCTGCCAAAATCGCCACAATGGCGACCACAATCATTAATTCAAGCAGCGAAAATCCTGCGGTTTTTGGTTGGTTCATCATGATCCATTTAGCTCCCTGTTTAGCTCTCTATTTAGCTCCCTGCTTAGCTTCCTCTAGCTCTCTGCTAACTCCCTATCTGCAACTTTAGTGCTCTGAGTCCAAAACAACAGTTCTCTCAGATTAACGGTAATAAATATCGGACTAACGTCGCGCCAAGTATTCTATTTGAGCTCTCTAGCTATTCCTTAGCTAGTCTCTAGCTACTGGGACAGTCTATTTTTGTGCCGCCAGTATCATCGTAACCATCGCTATCGGAATCACTGGAAAGGCGAATACGGCCACTGCGAAAGACAATCACCTGACGCCCGTAATCAACGGTTTGATTTGTCGAACAGACTTCAAGGTTACCCGACTCAAGGGCTTCGCCGTTGCGTGCAAAACGCATATAAGGCAGACTAAAAGAGGCTGACATCTGCAGGGCAATGGAGTTGATATCAATATCCTGATGCAAGTTGTCACCGGCGTTGAAACTATTGCTAAGATCAAGATCAAAAAACACCAGTAGACGCAAACCACCGGTGCTAACGCAGTTGCCTGATGCGTTTACAGTGCAGACCGTCAAATTTTGGCGCTGGGATAGCGCCAGGCCGCGGGCCAACTCCAAGGCATTGCGCACCTGCACTGTCTTTTGGCTTATGGCGCGCTTTTGCGCAAAAAGAGTAAATGACGGCACAGCAACAGCCAACAAAATGGCGGCGATGGCGACGGTGACCATTAGTTCGATAATGGTAAATCCGCGCGAAAAGGCGAAGCGGTTCATACCTAAACTCCTGACAGTAATATCACGGTAAAAAAACGGATATGCTTTTAACTTGCCATTAAAGGATAGAAGCTAATCTGGAGTAGGCTAATTTGTCTCGGAAAGTTGCGATTGAGTCGATATTAAGCAGCTGCTAGAACGGTTTTCAGCCTGGCCTAAGGGCTGTCAAAATCACAGGCTCATGCCCAACCATAAATAGGCAATCATACTGATCACACCCACCACCATTGAGTAGGGGAGCTGGGTTTTAATATGGTCAATGTGATCAGATGCGGCTCCGGTGGAAGCCAGAATAGAGGTGTCAGACAGAGGTGAGCAGTGGTCACCAAAGACACCGCCGCCAGCTGTAGCGGCAAGGGTTGCATAGACCAGCGTGGAGAGTTCGCCGCCAGAAAAATTAAACGCCAGCGGCACTGAGATGGGAATCATAATCGCGTAAGTGCCCCAAGAAGTACCAGTAGAAAAAGCGATAACACCGGAAATAATAAACACCAACAATGGCAAGATTGAGGGTGTTAACCAAGACTTAGTAATTGAGACTATATAGTCCGCTGTGTGCAGTGCTGCAGAGAGATCGTTCAGTGCATAGGCAAAGGCCAGAATCACCACCGCAGGCATAATGCCCTTGATACCGAGCATGGCCGTGGAGGTAATCTCATTTAGCGGAACACCCTGAAGCCGCATAATAATCGCCAGTACAAAAACGGCCAGCATAAAGGCCTCGAGAGGCTTGGCACTGGAGGTGAGACTCACTGACACCAGGGCAAAACCAATTACCAGCATCACCGGAAATATGAAATTCCAGAACAGACTGGTGCGAATACCCCCATAGGGCTCTATGCCAGTGAGCTCATCAGCCATCAGCGGTTCGCCACCGTCACGAACCACCTTGCCCTCTTCCTGAGCACGGCGCTCGGCTTCTTTCATGGGGCCAAAGTCAGGCAGCCAACCGGAGGCGATCAAGCCCACCATCAGCACTGAGAGGATTGGATAGATATTGAATGGAATAGCAGTAATGAAAAATCCCATGGCGTCCCCGGCATTGGCCACTGGTCCCATACCGATAGTCAGTCCTGCAACAAACACTGCCCAGCCGGTAAAGGGCACCAAAATACTCACAGGAGCCGAGGTGGAATCACAAATATAGGCAAGTTTTTCACGGGAGATTTTATAGCGATCCGACAGGCTGCGCATGGTCGAGCCAACAAACAGCGGACTGAAGTAATCGCTGAAATAGACAAACAAGCCCATAAACCAGGAGACCAATTGGATGCGCTTACGGGTCATCCTGCGCCGCTCAATAAACAACGAGAAATTAGCCACTGCACCAGTGCGTTGAAAAAACGCCAGCAGTATGCCGATAAAAAATTCGAGTAATAGAATCCAGGAAAAACCTTCATTACCCAAGGCGCCGACCAACAGATCGGGAAAGCCCTGAAAGCCTTTACCGGCAACCAGCACACCGATCAAACAGGCGACGGCTAAGGAGAACACTGTATTGCGCGTAGCAAAGGCCAAAAACACGGCCACGCCTGCGGGCACCAAAGACAAAGGGCCAATATAGTCGGTAACTTCCATTTTCAATTCCTTTTTTAATTAGCCGCAATAACGCTCAATTTTATTCTCTTGGTTACAGTTCTTGATTACAGCTCTCGCCTGCCCTGCCAGCTCTCCAAAGCTGCGCTGGCCTCAAAGCCAATACGCCGCAAGGGGTCCGGCGGCATCCAACTGGGGGAGCCAAAAATAGCCGCCACATCAAGTTCACTATTGCCAAGGGCCAGCTCAGCTAGAGCGTTACCTAAAAGTGTTCCTTTTACAGTACCTCCACCATTGCAGCCACTGGAGATAAATAATCCCGGCTCGCGCTCACCCCACACCGGCGCTGTGTTGTAAGTGACGCCAACAGCACCACCCCAAACGTGCTCAAACCCTTGGGCTTTTCCTTTGCCATTCGAGTTCAGCTGGGGAAACCTGCGCCAGAGCCGATCCTGTAAAAGTGCGGTCACCTTTGAGCCTGATAGCTCGGCTTCATAACTGTGCCCTGAGCGCACCAGCAGTCGACCATCAGCTGTGCGGCGCAAAGTACTGCCAAGCCTATGGGTGGGCAACAGACCCCAGTTATGGACGCTGCCCAAGCTCTCAAGCAGTTCAGCATCTAATGGCGGCGTAATGCCCGCATAGGTATACACAGCGGCTAATCGTGAGCGGGCTACGCCCTGCTCTTTGGCAAATGAGTTATTGGCCAGCACCAGCTTGGAGCAGGTAAGTTCACCCTCAGCTGTGGTAACCGTCCACTTGTCGCCACTGTTGTTAATTTTTAATGCCGGAGTATTTTCAAACACCGTAATTGAGTCGGCCAGCTGGCTGTGAATGGCGCGAATAACTGCCGCTGGCTGTGCCAGATAACAATGAGGTGTGTAGAGCCCAGACTGATAAAAGCCGCTGCCCAGCTCAGCCTTCAACTCTGTCTGATCCAGCTGTCTATAGGGAAGCCCAGCGCCTTCGAGGAATTGTTTATAGTTGTTTAATGATTTAAGTCCCGCCGAGCTAGCGGCAGCTCTATAGGTGCCGGCTCGCTGGAGATCAACATCCAAACCGCTGGCCTGGACATTGCTCAGGATCGACTGCATGGCGTTCTGGGTGAGGCGATTGGCTTCCAGCATGCGCTGCATATTTTCTGGATTGGCATCTTCGGCCAGGGCAATTTCCAGCAGGAAGCCAGAATTTCGACCCGGGTTGCCCTCGCCGATTTCGCTGGCATCAATAACTACCACTCGAGCATCCGGCTGCAATTCCTGCCAGCGCCGAGCGCAGGCGAGACCGGTAAAGCCAGCACCTACTATAACCACGTCGGCAACCTGCTTACCTTTTAAGGGGGCATGGGCTTGACGAGGGGGCAGTAGAGCGTTCCAGCCACTGGCTAGTTGGTAGTTTGGAAAAATAGGTCGCATGTTTTTATTCTTTTTATTGTTATTATTTTATTCGGGTCAAACTTCACTATCTGTCACCAAGCACGATCTACCCTAAACGGACTTATAGCAAGGGGACAATTCTCCCCCACCGCCAGAGCAGATAACATAGCCCCAGTTACAGCACCTTGAGTCAAACCCAAATGGCCATGACCAAAACCAAAAAAGGCATTATCAAAATGTGGCGAGGCTGAAATAACCGGCACCGTATCCGGCACACTGGGCCTAAAGCCCATCCAGGGCTTACCCTCATTCTCCCCTTCAGCGGCATTCAACTGCGGAAACAAATAAGCCGCCTGCTGCGCCAAATTATGCGCCCGCTGGTAATTGGGCGCGGCCTTGAGACCGGCAAACTCCACGGTGCCCGCCAAACGTAGCCCTTCGACCATACTGGTGGCGGCAAAGGCGCGGCCGGCAAATAACAGTGGTCGTTTTAATTCGATTCCAGGACTGGGTAAGTCCAGGCTGTAACCACGCTCAGTATCCAAGGGCACAGTGCTGCCCAGCTGTTTAGCCAGCGTCTTCGAGTAGGCACCGGCGGTAATAAATACTTCGCGGCAAAGCACTTGATTAGAGGGCACTTGATTGGATGGCGCTTGATTAGAGGGC
>Ga0307488_10000745_pt1 | contig 27012 bp, 23 predicted proteins | sample SB02metaG_FD_202248 | JGI IMG/M metagenome (GOLD analysis project Ga0307488, IMG submission 202248) | Sea-ice brine microbial communities from Beaufort Sea near Barrow, Alaska, United States - SB 0.2 | ecosystem: Environmental > Aquatic > Marine > Coastal | place: USA: Alaska | collected...
CGCGCAATGTCCAGTTGGGGTCGGCCAGATGAGCGCGACCCAGACAAACCAGGTCTGCCCGTCCCGCAGCAATAATGCTATTCACATGATCCAGCTCGAAGATATTGCCCACTGCCATGGTGGCAATGCCGGCTTCATTGCGGATCTGATCCGACAATGGTGTCTGGAACATACGACCTGGCCGTGGTTTCGCCTGGTGAGAGGTCTGACCACTGGACACATCAATAATATCCGCGCCAGCATCGGCAAAGGCTTTGGCCAACTCAACGCAGTCGGCTTCACTGATACCCAGGTCACCCATCCAGTCGTGTGCGGAAATACGCACGGACATGGGGCGCTCGGCGGGCCAGGCAGCGCGCATGGCGCTGAATACTTCTACTGGATAGCGCAGACGATTTTCCAGGGAACCACCGTATTCATCTTCGCGCTTATTGAGAATGGGTGTAATAAAGGCGGCCAACAGATAACCGTGGGCACCGTGTAATTCCAATAGATCAAAACCGGCGCGAGCTGCGCGGTGGGTGGAATCGACAAACTGCTGCTTGATCTCATCCATATCGGCGCGCGTCATGGCCTTGGGCACAGGGCTGTAACTGTCAAAGGGCTGCTCACTGGCCGACAGTAGCGGCCAGCCATTGGCTTCATCAAGGGGATCGTCGAGGCGATCGCGATGCCAGTCCCAAGGTGCTTTGGTAGAACCTTTGGGGCCTGCGTGACCCAGCTGCATGGCGATCTTGGCCTGAGTGTGACCGTGAACAAAATCGACAATGCGTTTCCAGCTAGCTTCCTGCTCATCATTCCACAGGCCAGTACAGCCCGGGGTGATACGAGCGTCCGCAGAGATGTCAGTCATCTCGGTGAATATGAGTCCGGCGCCGCCTTTTGCCATATTGCCGTAGTGCACCAGGTGCCAGTCATCGGGCAGGCCGTCGGTGGCGCTGTACATTGACATGGGGGAGACCACGACGCGATTTTCCAGTTCTAAGTTACCCAGTTTGTAGGGCAAAAACATTGGCGGAACTGCCTCGTCAAAATTGTCGCCGAGAGAAATTTTAGCCAGGTGTTTTTCCATGCCCTGAAGCCATGTTTCATCGCGCAGTCGCAGATTTTCGTGGCTGACACGCTGGCTTCGGGTGAGCATTGAATAGTTAAACTGCTTGAGATCAAAGGCCTCTAAATAGCGCGGCGTGTTCTCAAACCAGATCATTGCATTGAGTGCGGCGTTCTGTAGCTTTAGGGCTTCCAACTCGCGCTCGTCCTGATAGGCCTGGAGTGCGTCGCGCACCGGCAGGTCGCTGCTCAGGTGCTTGGCCAGAGATATAGCATCTTCCAGGCCGAGCTTGGTGCCAGAACCAATAGAGTAGTGGGCTGTATGGGCGGCATCGCCAATCAGTACCAAACGATCATTTTTAATCCAGTTGCGGCACAGCACTTGGGGGAAGTTAATCCAAGCGGATCCACGAATATGTGCAGAGTTGGTTAGCAGCTCATGACCGCCCAAGGATTTTTCAAAGATCTTGCGGCAGGTCTCGGCGCTCTCGGCATGGGTCATCTTGTCGAAGCCAAAGGCCTCATAGACATCAGGATTACACTCGACAATAAAGGTCGAGGTGTCTTCATCAAACTGATAGGCGTGAGCCCAGATCCAGCCGTGCTGGGTCTTTTCAAAGATAAAAGTAAAGGCATCGCGAAAGCGCTGTTTAGTGCCGAGCCAGACAAAGTGATTACTGCGCACATCGACAGTGCACTCGAAGGCTTCTAGATCGGAGTTGCGGATTTTTGAGTTGAGACCGTCGGCGGCAACCACTAAATCGGCATCGGCAAAGCGCGTGTCTATATCCTCGACTGTAAACTCACTTTGGAAATGCAGGTTAACCCCAAGCTCTGTGGCTCTGGCATGGAGAATCTGCAGCATGCGCTTGCGTCCAAGACCGATAAAACCATGACCGTCAGAGCGTTCAATCTCGCCATTAACCACGCAGTCGATCATATCCCAATGAATAAACTCACTGGTTAGGCTGCTTGCGCTCACTGGATCATTGAGCGTGAGGTTTTCCACGGTTTGATCTGAAAAAACCACACCCCAACCAAAGGTGTCATCAGGTTTGTTGCGTTCGTAGAGATCTACTTGATGTGACGGATCCTTGAGTTTCATTGAGATCGCCAAGTACAGCCCGGCAGGGCCTCCACCTAAACATACTATCTTCATTATTTGCCGCCTTTGATATGGTTTTCTCGTGCAGGTAGTCGATCAGAAAAACAGCCTTGAGCTAGTCGATCGGAAACAGTCATGAGCTAGTCGTTAATATAATTACTGAGCTACTTGTGAAGCCTCTTTTGAGCTTCTGATGATGAATGCTTTTAACGTAAAGATTGATTGCACTATACAGCAAACTATTTTAAACTTAAAACATATTTTTGCAATACTAATATCGCCGTAATCAAGCCTGCTTTTGGTATACTTAGATCCGACCTAGAAGATACATTTAGAGCTTGAAATAAGGATTTAAAAAATGAGTGCAGAACAGATCGATCACGAAGCGCGATTGGTGGAAGACGACCACCACTCGCTAAAGTTGTGGCTCAGGTTATTGACCTGCTCAAGCCTTGTGGAAAACAACATTCGCGAATCTCTGCGCCAAGAATTTAATACCACTTTGCCGCGTTTTGATTTTATGGCGCAGTTGCAGCGCGAGCCTCAAGGCCTAGTGATGGGCGCGCTGTCGAAGCGCATGATGGTGTCTGGGGGCAATGTCTCAGGCATAGCGACGCAGTTGGTTAAAGACGGCTTAATTAGCCGCGAATCGTTAAAAAATGATCGCCGTACCTTTGTCGTCAAGCTGACGCCGAAGGGGTTGAGAACCTTTAACAAGATGGCGGCCAGGCACGAAGAGTGGGTAATCGAAACCATCGGTCCCCTCGGCAATGACAATATCGAACAGCTAACCAAGTTACTTGGCGAGCTTAAACGCACGACTCTTGCAGCCCATAGTGAGAGTAAACAATAGAGAAAAAATAATGTGGAAGCCAGCGGAACGAATTAAGTACGAAGTTATTGCCACTGACTGGCCTTCCAGCAAAGAAATTTCTCAGTCAAAAATGTTTACACCTCTAGATGTGGGTCCGATGGAATTGCTCCAGCGAACCTGGATCCCGGCCATGGTGCCTTGGCGCTCTAATGAAGAGGGCGAAGTCACCGAAGATGTACTGCAGTGGTATCGCCGTTTTGCTCTGGGTAAACCCGGCGTGCTGGTGGTAGAAGCCACAGGTATACGCGACACACCCAGTGGGCCGCTACTCCGAATAGGAGATGACCGCTACATCGAAGGTCTGCGCAAACTGGCGGATACTGTGCGTGAAGCCAGCGAGGGCAAAACGCGATTGCTGATTCAGCTGATTGATTTTCTGCCCATCCGCCGTCGTCCGGATCCGATTAAATACCTCGAACGCTTCCTCAAAATTACCGATCAGCATCGGCAGCACCTTGGTATGGCCGATGACTCCGATGAGCAGGTGCGTGCCAAGTTGTCCGAGCTCGGGGTTGAAGATCTCGAGGCAGCCCTCAGTGCTAAAGAGTGGGAAGACCGCAGCTTTGGCAGTCGACAGCGAGTCACCGATACCCATATTCCTGAAATAGCCGCATTGCCAGAAACCCTTCCGACACTGTTTGCCAGTGCTGCGCGCCGGGCAGAGGCAGCCGGTTTTGACGGTGTTGAACTGCACTATGCTCACGCTTACACCATGGCCTCATTTTTGTCGGCAACCAACACTCGCGGCGATGGTTATGGCGGCGATGTGCAGTCGAGAGTGCGCCTGCCCCTTGAGGTTTTGCAGGCAGTGCAGGATGCAACCGACGACGAGTTTACTGTCGGTTGCCGTTTTCTAACTGATGAAATCGTCGCCGATGGCAGCGGTCTTGAAGATGCCTGCTATTTTGCCGAGCGCTTTGCCGAAGCCGGTATGGATTTTTTGTCTCTCTCTCGAGGCGGCAAATTTGACGACGCCAAACAGCCGAAAGTGGGCTGGGCTGCTTACCCTTATACCGGCCGCAGTGGCTACGAATGTATGCCGAGCTTTATCTCCGACAAGCAGGGACCTTTTGGCCGCAATATAGATCCGGTGTCTGAAATGCGGCGCCGCAATCGTGCCAGCGGCTATCAAACACCTTTTGTTGTGGCCGGCGGAATCCACAGTTTTGAGCAGGGCGAGACTGTTCTACAACAAGACCAGGCCGATATTATTGGCTTTGCCCGTCAGGCGTTGGCTGATCCGGACTGGTTTGAAAAGGTCCGCCTTGGCCGTGGCGATGAAGTGCGCCTTTGTCGCTACAGCAATTACTGTGAAGGGCTGGACCAGAAACATAAGCAGGTCACCTGCGAGCTCTGGGATCGAGAGGGTCTAGATCAACCTGGAGTGGTAAAAAGCTTTGATGGCAAGCGTCGTTTAATCGCCCCTGCTTGGAGTGCTGTTTAGTTTTACTAGTGATAGTATCTCCCCCGTGGTTGTATATTGGCCAGTAAAAAAATAAGGGATGCTTATATGAAGGGGAAGAAAGCGCTGCGGGTCAGCCGCATAGTTGTGGGTTTACAGATACTGTTTGTCGCCTCATTTATTGTTGTCTCGCTATTTTATAGTTCGTTTTTTGATTCGTCTGTTAGCGAGACTGCAGATTACGATCTAGTGATTGCCAATGGTCGAGTCATAGACCCAGAAACCCAGCTCGACGGGCGCAAACATATAGGCATTCGCGACGGCAGTATTGTCGCCATCTCTGACCAACCTCTCAATAGTGAAGCCATCATAGACGCTACCGACCTAGTGGTCGCCCCTGGCTTTATCGATGTTCACAGTCACAGCCCCACGGTTCTCGGGCAGCACTTTAATGTCTTAGATGGCGTTACCACCCAGCTGGATCTTGAAGCTGGGTCCTTTCCTGTGAGCTTCTATGGCGAACATCTTCGTGCTGGCGCAACGATTAATTACGGTTCCTCTGTGGGCCATTTTGCTGTGCGCATCAAAGTCCTGGAAGGCATAGATCAGCCGTATATTTTTGCCGGTACAAAAACCGTGGTGATGGGCACTCCGGCCTGGATGCAAGAGGCGACCCCAGAACAGATTGAGCAGATGCGGGTGCTACTGCATAAGGGCCTAGACGAAGGTGGTCTGGGTATTGGTGTGCTGCTGGACTACATGACCGAAGCGGTTTCTGATGCTGAACTAGCCATGTTGTTTGAGGTGGCCGCTGCACGAGAGGTGCCCATTTATGTTCATGTACGCCGTGGTTATACAGGCGATCCGGCGGGTCTAATCGAAGTGATTGAATTGGCCAAGAGCACCAAGGCGGCACTGCTTGTCTGCCATATTAGCCACAATGCCATGGGTCGCATTGGCGATTGGCTAGCGATGATCGACGAGGCCAATCAGGCTGGTGCTAATATCACTACCGAGACCTTATCTTATGCCGCTGGCGGTACCAGTATTGGTGCTGATGTTTTTCGTCGCCGAGATTGGCCGGCGATTTTTGATATTAGCTACGAAGATGTGCAGTGGGTTGCCACCGGGGAGTGGCTGACCAAAGAGAGTTGGGAGAAATATTCAAAAGAGCAGCCCACTGGCGCGGTCAATCATCATTATGTCAAAGAGCAGTGGGTGGAAAGCGCACTGCAGTGGCCGCGCATGATGGTCTCTACAGATGCGCTGCCTGCGGTGGATACCCGTATTGCTACCAACCCGAATATAGCCGGTACCTTCTCGCGGCTGCTGGGCCATTATGTGCGCGAGCAAAAGGTTATCAGCCTGTCAGAGGCTCTGGCCAAGACGAGTCTCTATCAGGCCCAGTGGATGGAGCAGGCGGCACCTCTATTTAAGCGCAAGGGTCGCATTCAACTTGGAGCCGATGCGGACATTGTGATCTTCGATGCCAAAACCATTGCTGCCAATGCTGATTACGGCGATCCCTATAAGGCATCCACCGGCATTCACCATGTCTTAGTGGGTGGTCAGCATGTGGTCAAAGATACTGTTCATCTCGAGCAGGTGTATGCGGGTAAAAAACTGCTTAATAATTAAAGAGCCTTCTATTTTAGGAGCCCTCTAATTTAAAAGCCCTCTAACTTAAGAGCTTTTTAATTTAAGAACTCGCTTTTTTAAGAGCTCAACAACTAGATCCCTTTACAGATGCGCGGCACAATGGAGTTGCGCAGATGCATTCATGGATAAAAATAATCAAGGCTATCTAACAGCCCCAGCCAATGACAATAACGAGAATAATAATATGTCAGAGCGAATTCCCAGAGACAATGATAATGATTACAGCGAAATTATGGCTAAAACCCGGCGCGACTTTTTGTCCGAAAAAACCTCCGCTAAATTAGACAATATAGGCCATTACTCGATTGATCCCGCCACTACCGCTGGCAATATCGAAAACTTTATCGGCGTCGCCCAGGTGCCATTGGGTCTGATCGGACCGCTGCTGGTCAATGGCGAACATGCTCAGGGTGAGTTCTATGTGCCCATGGCCACCAGTGAGGGCACTCTGATTGCCAGCTATAACCGTGGTGCACGACTGCTGCGGGAATCCGGCGGCGTTAAAGTTACAGTAGTGGACGACGCCATGCAGCGAGCGCCAGTATTTGTCTTTAATGACGCCCGAGAAGCCCGTGAGTTTGGTACCTGGGTTGAAGAAAATTTTGCACAGATTGCCGCTCAGGCCGAGACCACCACCTCCTCAGGCAAGCTGCGCAATATCGAACAGTACGCCGCAGCGCGGATGCGTTATCTGCGCTTTAACTTCACCACTGGCGATGCCGCGGGCCAAAATATGGTCGGCAAAGCAACCTTCATCGCCTGCGAATGGATCATGAAAACCTACCCTGGCATTCAGCGCTATATGCTGTCCGGCGCCATGGATACGGATAAAAAGCATTCTCAAATCAATACATTGCACAGTCGTGGCAAGCGCGTTGTTGCAGAAGTGCTGATTCCCGGTGACCTCCTGAAAAAGACTATGGGAGTCACTGCGGAGGTGTTATTTAAGGCGCGACAGATCAATCAGGTCGGCAGTTTTATGGCTGGTTCATCTAGCACCGGAGCCCATGCCGCCAATGGCATAGCTGCAGTGTTTATCGCCACGGGTCAGGACGCTGCCAATGTGGCTGAGTCGTCGTCGTCGATTATCTTTGCCGATGTTGACGAAGCCGGAAATTACTATTTATCAATTACTCTACCTTCACTGATTGTCGCCACCTACGGCGGCGGAACCGGTCTGCCGACCCAGCAAGAATGTCTCAATATTCTCGACTGCAATGGCACTGGCAAAGTGCACAAGCTGGCTGAAATTATTGGTGCCACAGTGCTTGCTGGAGAAGTGTCACTGATGAGTGCAGTGCTGGCTGGCGACTGGGTCACCAGCCACGACGCCCTGGGGCGCAATCGCTGATCTATAATATTCAGCGACTAACCGTGCTTATTTGCCGGCCAAAAGATGAACACTTTGGTCGGCAAATCCTGCACCTGCCTCGGCGTAAAAATTAAACACTTCATTGACGCCGGCAGAGAGTAATTTTTCTTTCTCATCCTCATAGCGTGCAATAGCCGCTGTCTTGCCTTTAAAACCAGCCAGCTGAATCTGATTCTGGGCTTCCTGAATATCGAGAAAGTTGGGCATGGCCAACATAATTAATTGAATGCCATCAAAGTTGATGTCGGACCAAAAGTCCGGATCCTCGGCATCGCCATAGATAACATTGCGCCCAGCTTCAGAGTGAGAAACAGCCCGGTTGCGATCCATATCTATACCACATGCAGTCTTGGCCATTTCATTCTGCAGTATGTCGTAAGCCCCGGTGCCAACCCGGCCCATACCGACCACCAAAACAGCCACTTTCCCCGGTTGAGAAAATTGATCCTCTGTTAGGCGTATGGGGTTTTCAAAGCGTTTTAGCGGAACAGTCCAGCGGCCATACAGTCGGTGAGATAGAGTATTTACCGCACTTGAAAATACAAAGGAGAGCGCAACACTCAGGGCCATAATCACCAACCACTCTTTGCCCAATAACCCTTGAGTCACACTGATGGAACAGACAATTAAGCCAAACTCACTGTAGTTGGCCAGACTTAGAGCGGTCAAAAATGAGGTTCGAGCGCGCAGCTTTAAGCGGGTCAGCCAGAGGAAGAACAGGCCAGCCTTAATTGGCAGGGCGATCGCCATGATCATGGCGACCCCCAGCATGTCCATGGTTGGCAGCGCGGTAAAACCGATGGACAGGAAAAAACCGATGAGAAATAGATCTTTAAAGCTCAGCAGAGATTTAGACAGTTCCGCCGTTTTTGGATGACTGCTGACTAATACAGCGACCACCAGAGCGCCAAGATGGCCCTTTAAACCGACCAATTCGAAAAGTTCGGCTCCACTAAAGGCGAGGAATATCCCTGCCAGGGGAAGCAGCTCACCGTGACCGCAGCGCTCCATCAAATAATCCAATGCCGGACGCAGCAGTGGTAACAACAGCAGTCCCAGTGCCCACCAAGAAGGGGACATATCTGAGGCGAGGGTGACAAATACCACCGCGGCTATATCCTGAATAACCAATATCCCAATCGCAACCTGACCATGGCGTGAGCGCATCTCACCATTTTCTTCGAGAACTTTTACAGCAATAACTGTGCTACTAAAACTCACGGCAAAACCGATCAGTGCAGCGCCAGATAGATCCAGGCCAGCAAAATGGCTATAGCCAACAGCACCGAGCAGGGCACAGTTAACCATGGTGAGCAGCACAATCACGCTCATATGGCCGGCTGCACCGGCCCAAATTTCGGTTTTAAACAAACTGCTAATATTGAGTTTTAAGCCAATCGTGAACAGCAGCAGAATAACGCCGAGATCCCCGATAGTTTGCAGTGAAGCATCTGGCTGAACACCCAGAGCATGTAAGCCAAAACCTGCCGCTAGATATCCAACTAGGGGAGGGAGATTGATATGTTTAACAAGAAAACCGCAGACGAATGCGATAAAGATCCAAAGGTAGTCCATAAATTAATCATTGTATTGGTTAGTTATTGTTAAATTTCTGACTCTGCTATTAACAGTATTAGAGACTTTTTCGGAGACCATCAACGCTATTATTTAAACTTTTCAGGCCTTAATACAAAGACCCCATGGCAGTACATCACCATAGCAAAATTAGGGTAGTACTTCTCTTGCAGAAGTTGGGCAATGGTCTCGGACATAGACTCACTACAAATCACTTCAATGCGAATATTACTGTCCGCGTCCCAACCTGCATTGCGCGAGCCACTTTCGCCTTTGCCTCGGGCATCGGTAATGGTGTAACCCTGCACACCCAGACCTTCCAGTTCTCGCGATAGTTGGCTCTCCAGTGACGACTCAGTCACTATGGTGACTAGCATGCTGTTATTCTGTTGTGGACGGCCTTTTAGAATGCCCTGTGAATCGCTTGGTTGATTATTTTGAGTTGTCATCACTAAGTTCCAAAAATGGCATGTGCTCTAACTGCCAGTTCATAATAGACGGGAATACCGATCAACACATTAAAAGGGAATGTGATACCCAGTGAGGCGGTGAGAGAGAGTGTAGGATTGGCTTCTGGAACCGAGATACGCATCGCCGCAGGCACAGCTATATAGGAAGCACTGGCAGCTAAGATCGCCAACATGGCGGTGCCACCTATGGATAAGTTGAGCAGCAAGCCAAGGCCGGTTCCGATCACTGCGGACAACAGGGCCATACCTACGCCAAAGACCACCAAGAACAGACCGTATTTATGCAGCGAGCTGATTTTTGATGCAGCGATTAAGCCCATCTCCAATAAGAACAGTGCCAGAATACCTTTAAACAGATCGAAAAATAACGGTTTGATTGAGTCTAAACCATCGGACCCCGCAATCCAGCCGATAAACAGGCCCCCTAATAACAGCACCACACCTTTACCGGCAAATACTTCATGGGCCACAGAGCCCCACTGGGTTTCCTTGGTTAGGCCTTTGGCCAAGACTATACCCACCAGAATCGCTGGCACTTCGAGTACCACCAGAAGCAAGGGCATGTGCTCTTCGAAATAGATATTGTGGGTTTCCATAAACGCGACGGCCACTGCATAGGTGCCGACGCTAACGGAACCATAATGGGCCGCAATCGATGCCGCATCGGCGCGTTTAAACTTGCCAATATTACGTAAAATCGGAAACGCGATTAAGGGCAAAATTAAGCCCATAACAAACACCACTAGGATCTGTGGCAACAGCGTTAAAAACGGCTGCTTGGCGAGTTCAATGCCGCCTTTTAAACCAATCGCCAGCAGCAGTAGCATACTGACGAAGTCATAAATGGGGCCGGGCAGACGCAACTCCGCGCGGACCAATCCTGCAGTAATACCAAGTGCAAAAAATAGAATAATCGGCTCGATCATTGTTCTGCAAATCCCTGTGTTAACTCAGTGTTTTATGTTGCAGGTCAATCCCGCTGTTGCTCAACCTTGCGGGCCACAGTGCGACCTGCTCGCTGTATTGCTCTGTCGACTGCTAGGCTGAGGGTTCTCTGTGTATCTTTAATGACAACGTCACTCATGCTGGCAAGAGAGACCTGTAGGGTGCATTGCTTATCCAGCCCACCCCTTGGGCCGTTGATATCAGACAGGCCGACGTGGATGGTGCTGATATGTTGCTCAAAGCGGTTGAAGCTAAATTGTAATTTTTGCTCAATATGCGCCTTCAATGTTGGGCTCAGGGTTAAATGTTGGCCATGAATCTCAATGTTCATTGGTTATTTCGTCCAGATTAATAGAATTGGAATTAGCTACAGGGGTATTCCGTTTTTAAACCCTTGTAGACTGAGATGCTTAGCATGTTCAGGTTATCTATCGAGTGAGGTAAATGCTTGGCTAGCAGGTCAATCACAGCCTCTATCGACTCCTCTTGAGAAACACAAAAAGGCTTCACCAAAATTTCTGTAGTCTTAGTGCGTTCGTCAAACTGGCCAACTCTAGTGCGATAAGCCCTCTCGGTAAATGAAGGGCGTCGATTACCGTCCTCTTTGAGTTTCTCTGTGCTGACTCTATCTATGGCTTGTCCAGCATCAACAAAACCATAAATATAATCGCGACAGGAACTGGCTCCTGAACTCGAGGGGTCTGTTTTAAGGACTTCACAGGAAGTCGCTAAAGAGCCTTTCAATACCCCATTCACTAATTCCTCCGTTTCGCTACTGGTTAAAGAACTGGCCGTAACTGCTGCGGAAAATGCCGCTATTACTCCCAAAAAATACAGGGGGACTACTGATTTCATTCAACTTCTCCATTAGGGTTTTTACTTTTTTGCGACCATGAGATAAGGATCGAGCCGGCCACCGCTGAGAGCAGTGAACCTACCAACACACCGAGCTTCACATCGATCATGTATTCAGCACCCTGAGCTTCAAAGGCCAGAGAGCCGATAAACAGACTCATGGTGAAGCCGATACCACAGAGTATGGTCACGGCATAAAACTGCATCCAGGTGGCACCTTCCGGCAGTTTCGCCAGACCCAGCTTAATGGCCAGCCAGCAGGCGCCAAAGATACCCACTTGCTTGCCGATAAATAGGCCCGCGGCAATGCCCAGTGGCACTGGGTTGAGCAATGCATCCAGGGAAACACCCGTAAGGGATATGCCGGCATTAGCAAAGGCAAATAGCGGCAGAATAATGAAGGATACCCAGGGATGGAGAGAGTGCTCCAGATGCGGAAGCATCTCGTGACCACTGTTATTTTTTAGCTTTAAGGGAATAAACCAAGCTATGGCAAACCCGGCCAATGTGGCGTGGACGCCAGATTTTAGTACCGCTACCCAGACCACCGTGCCAACAATAATGTAGGCAGCTTGGCTTCTTACTGATAGGCGATTAAGCGCGAACAGAGTTAGCAAACCTGAGCCGGCCACGATCAGCGACAGAGTTGAGAGATCACTGGAGTAAAACAGCGCAATAATCATGATTGCGCCAATGTCGTCAAAAATAGCCACCGACAACAAAAAGAGTTTTAAGGACAGGGGAACGCGACTACCGAAAAGTGTAAATACACCCAAAGCAAAGGCTATATCTGTGGCTGAGGGAATCGCCCAGCCCTCTATGGCAACCGCGTCCTGGCCATTGAACCAGAGATAGACCAGCGCCGGGGCCGCTATACCCGCAACCGCCGCAATACCGGGAAGCACCACCTGGGAGGGGGAGGAGAGGGACCCGGTAAGCACTTCCCGTTTGATCTCAAGCCCGATCAAAAAGAAAAAGATTGCCATCAAACCATCGTTAATCCACAGCAACAGAGGCTTGGCAATATTCAGATCGCCGACACGAACCTGCACTGGAGAGGCCAAAAAATCCTCATAAACGCCAACAAAGGGACTGTTGGCCAGAATCATAGCGACGATTGTCATAAAGACCAGGAGCACGCCTCCGGCCGAATCATGACTTAGAAGTTTCTTAAATCCATAGGTAAGTTGCTGGTGCATCATAATAGGTAAGAGTACTTGGTAATTGAATGTGGGCTAAATGTAGTCGTCTTGACGTCTTCTGTAAATTCGAATAATGTGCAGTATATATTCGAATTTTACGAAGAGACCGGAAGCATATGACACCGCTCAATTACAATCACCTCTACTACTTTTTTATCGTGGCTCGAGAGGGCAGCATTGCCAAGGCCAGCGCTAGCCTGCATCTCACTCCCCAGACAATTAGTGGCCAAATCACAAAGTTTGAAGCTCAAATCGGCGTCAATCTATTCGACCGAAAAGGCAAAACCTTACAGCTGTCGGAAATGGGCCGCCTAATTTACAGTCATGCAGAAGAGATATTTCAGCTCGGTGATGAACTGAGTAATGTGCTAAAAACCCAGCGCCCGATTTCATGGCAAACCCTCTCCGTAGGCATTACCGACGTGATACCCAAGGTGTTGGCCCATCAGCTATTGAAACCCGCGTTAAAAATGAACGAATCGACCCGGTTGGTGTGCCACGAAGGGGATCAGATAAGCCTGTTGGCTTCGTTAGCAGTTAATAAATTGGATTTGATTATCACCGATCAGCCACTGGAGCCCGGTGGGCACATCAAAGCCTATACCCACCAAATCGCCGAGAGTGGCCTGACGTTTTTTGCCACCAAAGACAAGGCCGCGCAATATAGGCAAGGGTTTCCCCAGTCCCTATCATCGCAATCATTTCTTATGCAAAGTAAAAAGTCGGCGGTTCGACAGCGGCTCATAATGTGGCTGGATAAGGTGGGAGTGACGCCCACTATAGTTGCGGAATTTGATGACAGCGCACTGATGAAATCATTTGGCCAGGAAGGCTATGGAGTGTTTTCTGCGCCAACCATTATCGAGAAATATATTGCCTCTCAATATGGCGTTGAAATTATTGGTCGAGCGGAAGAGTGTATCGATCGTTACTATATTATTTCCCCAGAGCGGAAGATCAAACATCCGGCTGTTGTAGAGATTGTTAATTCTATTCCTCACTAGCTAGAGTTCTTTTGATCAGAGCCTCTAACTTGGTAGTTATAAAAATGTCCCGCCGCAGATTAAGCGGGCGGGACATTGATACTGTTCTACTGCGGGTATAACAGCCTAAGACGCAATAGCCATCTCTTCAGCACTTTCATTCTCTTTAGCACTTTCACTCTCGTTAGCATTTTCACTGTAAAACAGCTCTTCAAGCCTATCCCCTTCAGTCATCAAGTATTCGAAGGAGGCCAGTGAGGCTTTCGAACCTTCACCCATGGAAATAATAATCTGCTTATAGGGCACAGTAGTCACATCACCGCAGGCAAAAATACCCGCTTCAGATGTTTGGCATTTCTCATTGATCACAACCTCACCAAAGCGTGTTTTCTCAACCAGGTCTCCCAAAAAGACACTGTTGGGTATCAGACCAATCTGCACAAAAATGCCATCCAGTTTGAGGCTGTGTTCAGTATTGGTGGCGCGATCAATATATTCAATTGCCGAGACCTTGCCATTAGTGGCAGTAATTTCTTTGGTGGCGACATTTTTGTGAATGGTAATGTTGGGCTTGGCCATCGCCTTATCAACCAGTATTTGGTCGGCTTTAAGATCCGGCATAAATTCAAACACGTTAACCGATTTAACCATGCCAGCTAGATCCAATGCCGCTTCGATTCCAGAATTACCACCACCAACTACCGCCACATCTTTGCCCTTAAAGAAGGGACCGTCACAGTGAGGGCAGTAGGCAACACCATTGCCGACATTCTCCTTTTCGCCCGGTACACCCAGCTCGCGCCAGTTAGCACCAGTGGCAATAATCAGGGTTTTGGTGAAGATCTTTTCACCGGAGGAGAGAGTGACTGTCTTGATATCGCCGCCCTCAACCTTCGTGACCTTGAGGTATTCCTTAAAGGTAATCTCATATTCATTCATGTGAGATTGCAGAGCACCGGACAATTCTGGACCAGTGGTCTTAGTCACTGAAATAAAGTTCTCAATGCCCATAGTGTCTTTTAGCTGGCCGCCAATACGGTCGGCAATCAAGGTCACTTTTAAGCCTTTGCGGGCGCTGTAAATAGCTGCACTGGCACCTGCGGGGCCGCCGCCAATAATGGTCACGTCTTGCAGGGGCAGGGACGGCTGATCACTGCTGTTCAGAGCCGCTGGTGGCGCGCGCTGGATCAACTTGTCGATTAGCTGTGCTGTATCCACTTTACCGTTGGCAAACAGTTCGCCATTCAGATAGACGCTGGGCACACCTTGAATATCACGCTCTTTAATCAGTGCCTGATAGTGACCGCCATCGACCATCTCGGTGCTGATGTTGGGGTTCAACAGGGCAAACTGATTCAGCGACTGCACAACATCTGGGCAGTTGTGACAGCTGAGGCTGATAAACACTTCAAAATGTAATGTTTCTTCGACGCCAGCAATAATATTTTTAACGCTGTCATCAAGCTTTAATGGGGTACCAGAGGCATGCAATATGGCCAGTATTAAGGAGTTAAATTCATGACCGCTGGGGATACCTGAAAAACGAATTCCGGTATCTACGCCATCAGCTTGCATAAGAAAGCTGATGGGACTGCGCAGTACGCCATCCATATCTCGCTGTTCAACATGAATATGCTCACTCTGTTTGGAGATATCAGTTAAAAAGGTCAATAGTTCAGCGCGCTTACTGTGCTCACCGGTTTGTAACACAAAGGTCACCGATTTTTGCATATTGGCGGTGTAACCTTTGACAGCTTGTAATATCTCATGGGTTAACATGGTTGTGTTCCTCTGAATAAAAATACGGATAGCAAATAATACGGATAGCAATTGAGGTCAAAAATTAGGCCCTGAGAAAGAAAGCCTCAGGGCCTAATTTACTTGCCATTTATACTGCTAATGGACTTGTGTCATAAACAATCAAACTAGCGGCTGGCTTAGATCTTGCCAACCAGGTCCAAAGAGGGTGCCAATGTGGCTTCGCCTTCTTTCCATGCAGCTGGGCATACTTCACCTGGGTGAGCAGCAACATACTGAGCCGCTTTAACTTTGCGCATGAGGTCTTGCGCATCACGGCCAATACCTTCAGCAGTGATTTCCATTGCCTGAATGATGCCGTCTGGATCCACAACAAATGTGCCGCGATCTGCAAGGCCTTGACCTTCACGCATCACGTCGAAGTTGCGGCAAAGTTCACCAGTTGGATCGCCAATCATGGTGTACTGGATTTTGCCGATAGTCTCTGAAGAGTCGTGCCATGCTTTGTGCGTAAAGTGAGTATCAGTAGAGACTGAGTAAACTTCCACACCACGTGACTGCAGTTCTGCATAGTGATCAGCAACATCGCCAAGCTCAGTTGGACAGACAAAGGTAAAGTCGGCTGGGTAAAAGAAAAATATCGACCACTTGCCAGCAATATCTTTTTCTGAAACTTCAACAAACTCGCCTGCTTTAAAAGCAGATGCATTGAAGGGTTTAACTTGGGTGTTAATAAGTGCCATGGTGGGCTCCTTGTTGGGGTTAGTGTTTTTGAGTTAGAGGCTAGTAAATCTCTTACCAGCGCTGTTTCCTAAACTCTGCGCCCAATATAAGGGGATCGCATCGTTCGGTAAAGTGGATTGTTTGCATTGTTATGTTCTATTTAATAGATTACATTAACTTGGTTAGCAATACTCTTTTATAGCATGGCCAACTTCGGTGATATTTCCATGATTTCGACTAAACAACTTTCCTATGCCCTGGCAGTGGAGCGCAGCTTACATTTCAAAAAGGCCGCCACAGAGTGCAATATTAGCCAGTCGGCCCTGAGCACTGCGCTGAGTGAACTGGAGAAACAGTTGGGGCTGCAGATATTTGAGCGCGATAACAAAAAAGTGCTAGTGACACCTATAGGCCGCGACATACTAGATCGAGCGTGGAGCATCATATCCCAGGTCAATGAGTTACAGCAGTTGGCGGATAACCAGCAGTTGCCCCTGAGCTTTCCGATAACTGTGGGGGTGATTCCGACTATTGCGCCCTATCTTCTGCCGAAACTTTTTCCCCTACTCAGCACGTTGTATCCGGGTGCGCAACTGACTATTGTGGAAGAGCAATCTCACGTGCTGGTGGATATGGTCAAACGCGGGGAGATTGATACTGCGGTGTTGGCAATGCCTTTTCCCTGTGATGGGCTGCTGAGTTTAGAGTTTTGGCAGGAAGACTTTTACTGGATCGCTCTGAAAGGTGAAAAGCACACCAATCAAACGGAAATCACCAGCAACGAGCTTATTAATAGTCGGCTGATGTTGCTCAGTGAAGGCCACTGCCTCAAAGATCATATTCTCGCGGCCTGTAACTTTCCCGAACAGACAGCCAATCACGGTTTTGGTGCCACCAGCCTGCATACATTAGTGCAGATGGTGTTGGGTAATTTGGGAACCACCCTGATTCCAGAGATGGCTCTGGAGCAACTTACTCGCCAAAGTGATCAGCTCACGGCAGTGCATCTTAATGAACCCAGTCCCCATCGCAGCCTGTCGTTTATTATCCGACCTAATTACACTCGTATTGACTGTGTTGAGGCGTTGATTAAGGTTTGTAAACAGGCGCTTTGAGCGCCTGTCACTTAAATAAGCATCTGGTCGTCGAATATGGGGTTGGGTGAATTTTCTGCGCCGGCCTGAAAAAATTCAACTGACGCCGCGGCCTCTTTAATATCTTCAAAGCGGGCTATATGAAACAGCGCATCCCCTTCATTGACCAGAGGGATATTACTGCGACCGATCACCAGGCCGCCGTACTGTGCGATCACCGGATATTCCGTTGGGTCGAACAGGTCAGAGGGGTCTGAGATAACGCCTAGGACATCGCCGGCTTTCACTCTTGAACCTAGGGCGGTCAGCGAGCGCAGTATGCCGCTCTGGGGTGCACGCTCCCAACTGCTTGAACGAGCAACAAAGGGTTCCTGGCGTTTGGTTTGTTTTTTCGCTGCGGGCAGCATGGCGAGTTTACGCATCACTGATAAGATACCGCGGACGCCTGCGCGAATCGACAGTTCATCAAAACGCAGTGCTTCGCCCGCTTCATAGAGCAGTACTTTGACCCCGTGTTCCGCTGCTGCTTGACGCAGTGAGCCATCGCGCAAGTTCGCGTTAAGCAATACGGGAACTGAAAAGGCGTCGGCCAATTCTTTGGTCTCGGGGTCGTCCAGATTGGCACGAATTTGCGGCAGGTTGGAACGATGTATAGCGCCTGTATGCAGGTCGATGCCATAGTCGCACTGCTGCACAACTTCCTGTAAAAATATATGCGCCAGCCTTGCTGCCAGGGATCCCCTTGTTGACCCTGGAAAGGAGCGGTTGAGGTCACGTCTGTCCGGCAGGTAACGAGAGTGCTGGATAATGCCAAATATATTGACCACTGGAATGACGATCAATGTGCCGCGCAAGCGCTTGAGCGTGCTGGTGGTGAGCAGGCGTCGCGCAATCTCAATGCCATTGAGCTCATCACCGTGAATGGCGGCGCTGATAAACAGCGTAGGGCCACTGGTTTTTCCGCAAATCACCTGCAGTGGAATATTGACGTCTATATGGGTATAAAGCTTGCCGATCGGCAGCTCAACAACCCGTCGTTCGCCAGGCTGTATGGTGACCCCATTAATAGTCACTGGTTTATTTTTAGTTGCCATAGGGCTAACGCTTATCCTTTGCCCCGAGTGCGGGTTTTGTTGGGTTTGGCATTCTGCTCAATAAAGTCAATAATCATTCCGGCAACATCTTTGCCTGTTGCTTCCTCTATGCCTTTTAGACCCGGCGATGAATTGACTTCCATGACTAGGGGGCCTCTGGCGGAACGCAATAAATCCACTCCGCAGACATTAAGCCCCATAATCTTGGCCGCCTTAATCGCTGTGGCGCGCTCGCTTGGCGTTAGTTTGACCAGTTGCGCTGAGCCACCGCGGTGGAGATTGGAGCGAAACTCTCCTTCAGGGGCGGTTCTTTGCATGGCCGCGATCACTTTGCCGCCAACCACCAAGCAGCGAATATCACTACCTCCAGCCTCTTTAATAAACTCTTGTATAAGGATATTGCTCTTTACCCCCATAAACGCTTCGATAACACTTTCTGCCGCTTTTTTGGTTTCGGCAAGTACTACACCAATACCCTGAGTGCCTTCCAACACTTTAATAACCAGTGGCGCGCCGCCGACCTCGCGAATCAAGCCTTTGACATCGTCCGGTGAATTGGCGAAGGCGGTTACCGGTATACCGACCCCTCTGCGTGACAACAACTGAATCGAGCGCAGCTTGTCCCGAGAGCGGGAGATAGCAACGGACTCATTGACACAGTAGGTGCCCATCATTTCAAATTGACGCACCACGGAAGTGCCATAAAAGGTTACTGAGGCACCGATGCGGGGGATCACCGCGTCAAAGTCACCAGGATTGAATTCTTCATTTTTAAAATGTATCGAGGGGCTATCTGTTCCCATATCCATAAAACAGCGAATATGGTCGATCACGCGGACCTCGTGATCACGCTCTCTAGCGGCTTCGACTAAGCGGTTAGTGGAGTAGAGCTTGGAATTTCTAGATAAAATGGCAATTTTCATAGCGTTTCCTGAATTTAGTTACGTCGGCTCTTGGGTGAGTTTATGCGTCTGGACGACCAGGCAAAAACTCAGGCCTAAGGTTTGCCGAGGAGATAGGATGCTGCCGGATTGACGCAATGTAAGTGGTTCAATGCAGTGCGGCCGAGTAAAAAACGAAACTTCATAGTGTCGCGATTGGTTAGGGTGATCTCGACCATTCGCTGTAGGTCGCCAATAATCACCGTTGTTTCAATCACAAAGCGGCTTTCTGCATGGCCTCCGGAATCGGTGATTGTACGCTCTTCTAACACTGCAGCGTCACAGATAACTTCTGTTTCACTGTCATTTTGATTGGGGTGAATACCAAACCTGACACGCTGTTGACCATTGTCTTCGTAGGGCTCAACAAAATAGGCATGCAGAGCGGAGGTTCGCGCGCCGGTATCGACCTTTGATTTGATCCATGAAATTCCCAAGTCTGGCAGGCTGATCCATTCACGCCAGCCAAGGGGGATTAGTTGTGGCGGTATTGCTGTTTGAGCTGTCGTATCGGCGCACATGGCACGTGGTCTCTGGTGGGCTAGGTATTTTGGCAAGCATAAGTGATTTGTAACTGGGCATAAACAAAAAAGTTGATACTTTGGGTATTGCTATAAAGTCGATTTGGTTAGGTGCCCGAGAGTTGCCTGCACCCTTTAAACGCAGAGGTAGATCGACGTTCTGATCCCCTCAGCTATGTGGGTAAAAACGCCACCGCTGGTGTCAGGGTGTCAGGTCTGATCGTGCGCTCAAAAATGCGCGCAAGGCATAACCAACAAGCCCCTCAAGAGGCTGACTTCTCGCCTTAGGATTTATCATCAAAAACAGGGTTACATCTGCCTTTACGATCAAGGTTTTGCCGGTGCTGCTAACATCTTTGCGACTCTAGCGGCGGTTCCTTGCCGGCAACCTATAAATCCAGTCATAAAATACGACAAAGCATAGAGTATGTACCTAATATAAATAGGGTTATACAGATTTTAAGAGGATCGGCTCACTGCAGGCAATGAGCCAGGTGTAGGTTTAAAATATACATATAAAACACCAACCTTATTAATGAAGACCTTCTTATTATAGTTTTAGCCTGACACGCCAATTTCACGAGGCCCTTTGCCTGCAGGCCGCTAAAGAGCTGTAGTACACCACCGAAGCAGCGTCATGCGGTGTAATTCTTCTCGTAATCCAAGACATTCTCCACTCGTTTTTCATGCTCGGAAGGGCTTATAGATATGGCAGTAGCAAACCCCACAGCAATAACGCAGATCAGGTCTGGAGCTTTAATGCTCGGCCACGTCAATGAAGCGAAGCTTGGCGCGGTGCTGGTGTTGCAGGAGGTTATCTCCCAAGAGCAGCTTCAGCAAGCCCAAGATCTGCAAGAGCAAACCGGTGAAAAACTGGTGCATCTGCTGGTTGAATCCGGCGTCGTAGACGATGATCGGTTAGCTAATATAGTGTCGCGGAAGTTGCACATTCCGTTTATCGAGCTGGAACATTATCCCTTTCGTGACGACCTAGTGACGCTTCTTCCAGAGGCGGTTACCCGACGTTTGCCTGCTCTGGTACTAGACGACAAGAAGCAAACGTTGCTGGTGGCCGTGGCCGAACCGCTGGATTTGTCAGTTATTGACCAACTGAGCCTCCTGCTTGAGGGGCCGATTACCATTGTCGAAGTGCCCGAAGACGCATTGATGTCTGCGGTTGACCGGCTGTTTCTCGGTAAAGATGAGGTCTGTGAGCATTCCGAACATGCCGAGGCGCTGGCGGAGGACTTAGGTGGCGAGGTCGACTTTGATGACCTGACGTCGACCCTCGGTTTGGAAGGTACGCCTGTGGCGCGCTTGTTGCTGTCGCTGTTTGAATCCGCTGTCCGTAAAGGCGCTTCGGACGTGCATATCGAACCCATGGAAGACGGCATGCAGATTCGCGTGCGTATCGATGGCGTGCTACAAACCCAGATGCTCGCAGACAAACCCAGTGGGGGTGCGCTGACCCAGCGTCTCAAACTGATGGCCGGACTTGATATCTCTGAAAAACGTCTGCCTCAGGATGGCAGTTTCAGGGTGCGCCTCAATGAGTACATCATCGATGTGCGCCTGTCCACGCTGCCAACTATTTATGGCCAGTCGGTGGTGATGCGCCTTCTCAATCAGGATTCAGGCATCCGCGGCCTAGATGACCTGGGTATGCCAGACGCCATGCTCAAGCGCTTTCGCTACGTACTGGCACGCAATTTGGGGTTGGTGCTGGTTACTGGGCCTACGGGTTCAGGAAAAAGCACTACCTTGCATGCTGCGTTACTCGAAATTAATGACGTAGGCCTTAAAATTATCAGTGTGGAAGACCCGGTGGAATACCGAGTACCAGGCATTACCCAACTCGAGGTCAACGAAAAGATCGGCCTTACGTTTGCCCGTGCCTTGCGTTCTATTTTGCGTCAAGATCCAGACACTCTTCTGGTGGGTGAAATCCGCGACGACGAAACGGCCGAAATCTGCTTGCGCTCCGCCATGACCGGGCACCTGGTGTTATCGACCCTGCATACGAGGGACGCGATGAGTACGCCGTTTCGGCTGCTGGATATGGCAGTGGAGCCCTTTATGGTCGCCACGTCGTTGCAAGCGGTTATCGCTCAACGGTTAGTGCGCATGACTTGCACCAAGTGCATCGAACCTCACGTTGCCAGCGCACAGGAAGAGGCCTGGTTAAGCGTTATGCTTAACTCAGGGGAATCTCTGTCGCCCCAGCATGGCCGTGGTTGCTTATCCTGCAACGGTAGCGGTTATCGAGGTCGGCAAGGGGTCTACGAGTGGCTTGAGATGGATGGTGCCCTTATACGGGCCGCGTCTGAGTCAGATCCGACGCAGTTCATGCATACCGCGAGGCAGCGTATGGTCGGGCACACCCTGGCAGATCATGCATTAGAGCTGGTGCGTCAGGGGCGAACTACTCTGGCTGAAGCGCTGCGAGTGGGCTTCGATACGGGTTTCGAGCCTTGAACCCCTCAGGGATCTATATTTGGCGTGGCCGTAACGCCGGTGGTGAGGTGGTCGAGGGTCAGCTCGAAGCTGCTAGTGAAGCCGGCGTGGTAGAGCAGCTGATGGCTTTGGGCGTGGTGCCTATTCATATTGCCATCTCAGTAGTAGCAGCTAGCAGCGGCGCAACCAGCTGGCTAGCGCAGGTAATTAGCTGGCTGGTGCGTTTCAACAATTGGGTGGTTCTAGTGACCCGCAAGCCGGTTATGACGGAGGATACTATGTTGTTCTCGCGCCAGATGTACACGCTCAGCAAAGCTGGCATACCTATCATCCGGGGCCTTGAAGCGTTGAAAGCCTCGACCGCAAAACCGGCCATGCTGGATGTACTCAATGACATCTTCTTCAGTCTACAGCAGGGGCGAAAATTGTCGGCAGCGATAGGTACCCACCCCGAAGTATTTGGTGCCTTCTATGTCGCTATGATAAAAAGTGGTGAAGCGACAGGCAGGCTCCCCGAGGTATTTTTACGCATGCATGCTTACATTGCCTTCAATATTGAAGTTGGAGGCCGTATCAAACAGGCCACGCGCTACCCCATGTATGTTATGACCGCACTGACAATGGCCTTAGTAGTGATCAATATTTACGTGCTGCCGGGATTTTCCAAGGTGTATAGCGGGCTCGAAGAAGACCTCCCGACTATCACCCGCATGATGCTCTCTTTCTCCGAACTGATGGTGCATTCGTGGCCGATGCTGATTGCTTTATTGGTGGCTGGATGGCTAGTAATTAAAGGCGTTCTGCGCACGCCTGAGGGCTCTTACAACTGGGATCGTCTTAAAATAAGGTTACCTGTAGTGGGCGACATTATTTTAAAGTCCACCTTGGCCCGCTTTGCAAATGGACTGGCGCTGTCCAACCAAAGCGGGGTACCGCTGGTACAGTCTCTCACCATGGCGGCGGATACCGTAGACAACACTTTTGTCGGGGAGCGCATTAGGAAAATGCGCAAGGGCATTGAGCGCGGTAAGAGCATAGCGTTCTGTGCTGTTGCCACCGGGCTTTTCGAGCCGATTGCGCTGCAAATGATTGCCGTGGGTGAAGAAACCGGCGAGCTAAACGACATGCTGCTTGAACTTGCTGGTATGTATGAGCGCGAAACTGACCAAAGCATCAAAAGCATGGCTGCAGCCATTGAACCTATAATGGTGGCAATTATCGGCGTGATGGTTCTACTGCTGGCACTTGGCGTCTATTTACCCATGTGGAATCTAGGTGAGGCACTCAACTGATCAGGGTCCAGTTACACCAATCCGAGCCTGAGCACAAAAGAACTCGCCTATGGCCGTGGAGTACAGCGGTCGATGCGACCGAAATAATTGATTATGCGCCCCAAAAAGACTTTTTTTTGAATTGAGTGCCAGTGATAAAAGTGGAATTAGTTTCTGATAAAAAATAGACTTACCGATATTTAAGCTGGCCAAAAATGCCACTAATACCGATCAATGATATCCGTTTAATTCTATTTTTAAAAAGCCTATTTGGCTAGAATAAATATACAGTTAATTCTCTATAAAGCTATAAAATCTAATATTTCTGAACCCCTTAACGCAACCGATCCAGCGGAAACTGACGCTTAAACAGCGGCAACAGTGGGCCGCCAAAGGCATTCACACCCGCCGCCTTGGCGGGCGTAGCACCACAGAATAAGATAGACCCCAGCGCCGCGACTATTAATAAACTCAGCCGCAATAAAAGCAGCAGCTCGCCCAAAAGATCGATCGAGGCTTTGCGGCGATGGTAGAGTCAGGGTAAAAAATATCTACCATGACTAGGCGCAGACACGATATTGCGCGCCCACTGATATCGGTAGAGCGGTCTTCAGTAGGGGGGGCACCAAGGATATTTCCTGTGGATACCTGTAATCTTTCTAGTTATTCTGAGCAATAGAATTTTAAATTAAATAATTAAATAATTAAATAATTAAATAATTAAATAATTAAATAATTAATTAAAGAAACTTTATAAAATGTCGACTCGTAACGCACTATCAGAGTGTGTAATAGTTAGACTAGTATGCAAAGCTTTACGAATTTCAGAATAAATTAAATAATTTTGATTAATTTGAAAATCTATTCATATGCGGTGGATTGTTTGTGTTTCACTCGCCTAGATGGAGGGGGTGTTGTCATGATATCTTCGTTGAGCGATTTTCGATAGTTGGAGTAGGAATGAAAAAAATATTCGGTAAGTTAAGGGCGCAGCGCCGCCCAAGCGGTTTTACTTTGGTTGAGCTGGTCGTCGTAGTTGCGGTAATCGGTATCCTAGGTGCCGTCGCGGCACCTAAGCTTCTTGGCGTGAGTGAAAATGCCCGGCAAACTCAATTAGATACGATAGCCAAAACCACAAACACTAGGTCGGCCACCAACTATTCGGAGCGCCAATCAAAAGGTATTACCGCGCCTAATACGTTTGCAATTGCGGGCTGCAGTGATGCTGACGATTTGTGGGACGATGACGAGGGAAATTTGCCTTCCACTGCAGTGATCGTCCTTCCTACTGATAGCGGTTTAACGGCCCAAACTGCCGACCCAGACCCTGCCGGTTCGACGATTACGTGCTATATCTACGGCGATGAGGCACCTTGGTTAGAGGCTGGCTACCAGCTTTATACGAGTCCGTGATTGAGTGGTGAACAGAAAAAACAGGGGTGGATGCTAACATTCGTCTTTTTATTGGATACATTGGTTATTTGGAGTCAACATGAAAAAAGTATTAGGTAAGTTTGCAGGACAGCGTCGCTCTAGCGGTTTCACATTGCTTGAATTGGTCGTCGTAGTTGCGGTAATCGGTGTCTTAGCTGCCGTAGCGGCACCTAGGCTTATTGACGTGGGTGCAGATGCCCGGTTGGCTCAATTAACTACAACAGCCAAAACCACCTCCTCTTTGTCGGCAGCCAACTATTCGGCGCGCGCAGCAGGTGGTGCAGGCTCGACTGAGTCCACTGACCTTGCAAGTTGTGCTGACGCAGCCGATGTGTGGCTAGATAGCGAAGGAGGAATGCCTGACAACGCGGTTGTAACCGCTGATGATTTGTTTACAGGTGCCACTGCTCAAGGATCTGGCACTACTGCCGGTGAAACCGAAACATGCTACCTATATAGCAAGGCGGCACCGTGGATAGAAGTTGAGTACACGCTTTATACTAGCGAGTGATTATGTGCGGGGCTGGTAGGCTTCGCCTAGTAAGGGGTATATATCGGCAGCTTGACGAATGCTAGTCAAACTGCCAATTGGGAGCCAATATGAAAAAAGCATTCGGCAAGTGTTCAGGGCAGCGCCGCTCTAAGGGTTTCACCTTACTTGAATTAGTCGTCGTCGTTGCGGTAATCGGTGTCTTGGCTTCCGTAGCGGCACCTAGGCTTATTGGCGTGGGTCAAGATGCTCGGAAAGCCCAATTAGCTACCATAGCCAAAACCACATCCTCTTTGTCGGCAGCCAACTATTCGGCGCGCGCAGCAGCAGGTATTACCGCAAGTGGCACCAACGCCATCGCGAGCTGCGCCAATGCGGGACTTTTGTGGTCCGCTAGCGAAGGAGGACTGCCCTCCATAGCTGTGGTTGCTGATCCAAGTGGTGATGACGCAGCGCTGTCAACGCAGGGTACGGGTACAAGCGGTATGATAGCGTGCTTTCTTTACGGCGATGAGGCTCCTTGGATAGAGGCTGAGTATTCTCTATATGTTACCCTTTAAAGATATGGCGCAATGGGATGCTGGGCGTTATAAAACGGTATCTTTTGGTTGTGTGATTAATGCGGGTCAAAGTGCTAAATTGGAGGCAATATGAAAAAAATATTAGGCACCTTTTCAGGCCAGCGCCGCTCTAGCGGGTTCACCTTGCTTGAGTTGGTCGTCGTCGTTGCGGTAATCGGTGTCTTAGCTTCCGTAGCGGCACCTAGGCTTATTGGTGTGGGTCAAGATGCCCGGAAAGCTCAATTAGCGACAATAGCCAAAACCACATCCTCTTTGTCAGCAGCCAACTATACGGCGCGCGCAGCAGCGGGTATTACGGCAAGTGACACCTACCCCATCGCGAGCTGCGCTAATGCAGCATCATTGTGGTCCAGTAGCGAAGGAGGACTGCCCTCTATAGCCGTGGTTGCTCATCCGACTGGTGCGTCAGGACTGACTACGCAGGGTGCGGATACAAGTGGCATGATAGATTGCTTTCTCTACGGCGATGAGGCTCCTTGGATAGAGGCTGCGTATTCTCTTTATGTGACCCTTTGAGGATGTGGTGCAATGGTATTCTGGGCCTTATCAAACGGTACTTTGCGGCGCGTTAACCAATGCAGGTCAAAGTGCTTTGGCTACTTATGGCTCTGAAACCTTTATTAAAGATGATGGCAACGCAAGCTGTAATGCAACTTAATCAAGCTTGCTAGAATGGGCCAGTAATTAATCGAGGCTCTCACCAAGCGGCCCTCGATTTTTAGGTACTGGCTCGTAGTTGCGCGATGGCAGACTGACACCATTCTACCTTTCTGTTACGGTTATCAGTCACATAGTTATCTCTTCCGCAGCTATTTCATGGCTCGTAATAGTAGAGCTGCAGAGCAAATCCCGTTAATTGACGCAGGTTTAGATCGATGCTTTTGCCGATTCGACGAATTTCGTATCAGCGCGGCTTTACGTTGCTCGAGTTGGTCGTGGTGATCCTCATAGTGGGCCTCCTAGCTCTAAATTTCGCGCCCAATTCCCTTAGTTTGTCAACTTTCTACGCACGGGGTTTTCATGATGAGACCCTGGCGCTGCTGCGCTATGCACAGAAGTCGGCCATTTCTCACCGGCGCACGGTGTGCGTAGAGTTTTCAGGTGACGTTAGTGTTTCGCTGCGAATTTCCGCCAGTGCGGGCACCTCAACCTGCACCAA
>Ga0307488_10000746_pt1 | contig 27007 bp, 38 predicted proteins | sample SB02metaG_FD_202248 | JGI IMG/M metagenome (GOLD analysis project Ga0307488, IMG submission 202248) | Sea-ice brine microbial communities from Beaufort Sea near Barrow, Alaska, United States - SB 0.2 | ecosystem: Environmental > Aquatic > Marine > Coastal | place: USA: Alaska | collected...
ACCAGTAACGTCTATGCCTGTGGCTGTGGTGGCTAGTTTTAAACTATTGTCGTAGTAGGCTTTTACTGAACCATTGACGTTAAAATGAGCAATTTCTTCGTTTGTATTGCTACGTAAATAAATACCATCTCCGTTACTTCTTATAAACAAATGACCTGTTGCAGTGTCATCAATGTAGCTATTAGAACCATCATGATAAAGCTGTAAGTCGTCTCCACTACCAAACGTAGCCTTGTCATCGTCGCCCAAGGCTATCCCGCCGTTGGCTGTTATCTCGCCTGTGACCGTAAGGGTGCTAGGGTTAGTACCTAGCTCTACAATAGCACCTGCATTGTCTTCAGTAAATAGTCGTTTGTCAGCTACGTTGACCGCCAGTTCACCTTGTACAAGATCACTTGCTGTTGGAACGGCGGAAGCAGTAGAGCTGTTCTTTGTTACAATTTTTGTTGCCATAGTTATATACCCTTAGTATGTGCCGCCGTTCAGCGTACCAGTAGTCATGTTGTCTGCGTTTAAAGTTGAGTTAGATTGTAGAGCTGATGCAGCCAACACACCTTGAGCTGCTGTAGCATAATCTGTAGCCGCTGTAGTAGCAGAAGTACCTAGCCCTAAGTTAGTTCTAGCTGTGCTTGCATTAGTTAAATCAGACAAATTGTTAGCCTTCAGTGCAGAGGCTGCTAATGTACTTGCTGCGTTAGAGGCACTAGTAGCGGCTGCTGTAGCACTACTGGCCGCTGCCGTAGCACTAGAGGCTGCATTAGTCTCAGCAGTCTCTGCATTGGTCTTAGCAGTCTCTGCGTTAGTCTGTGCCGTCTGTGCTGCTGTGGCGCTAGTTGCTGCGTTGCCTGCCTGTGTAGAAGCTGTAGAAGCACTAGTGGCTGCGTTAGTAGCTGATGTAGCTGCCTCACTAGCCTTGGTTGTGGCTGTTGTAGCACTACCCGACGCTGCTGTGGCGCTGCTAGCTGCATTGGTAGCCGATGTAGCCGCTGCTGTCGCTGAGTTACCTGCGTTGGTGTTTGATGTACTAGATGCGCTGGCGCTATTGCCTGCGTTAGTGGCTGATGTCGCGGCACCACTTGCTGAACTAGCAGATGCTGTAGCTGAACTAGCTGAGTTAGTAGCTGAAGTAGATGCACCAGAGGCTGACGTAGCAGCATTGCTTTCGGAGGTTGAGGCGTTGCTAGCACTAGTAGAAGCCTCTGATGCTTTGGTCGTTGCCGTAGAAGCACTGTTAGACGCACTGGTTGCGCTTGTAACGGCTTCTGAGGCTTTAGTAGTAGCAGTGGCAGCACTAGCAGCGGAAGCTGTCTCAGAGGCTCCTGCGGCTGTTTCAGAGGCACTAGCGGCTGTCGCGCTTGTGGCGGAACCTGTAGCACTGGTGGCTGCATTGGTAGCTGATGTTGCTGCGGCAGTTGCTGAGTTCTCTGCTGCTGTTGCGTAGGCTGCAACACCTGTAGCACTATTAGCTGCATTGGTAGCGGAAGTGCTTGCTTCGCTTGCTTTAGTTGTAGCAGTAGTTGCAGAGTTAGCTGCTTCTACCGCACTAACGGATGCATCGCTTGCTTTTGTAGTAGCTATAGCAGCTTGGGCTGTAACAATAGTGATAGTAGCATCCGTATTGGAATCACCAGCACCACCGTCGCCTCTAAATATAGCCATTGTAGCTCCTACAAAAAAAAGGGAGAATAAAGAATAAAGAAAGGGGGACTCCGAAAGGAATCCCCCAGTTTAGCTTAAAGTACAGCTAAGGTAAAGCCTGCTTCTGGACGCATGACCTGAACGCCATACAGAGTATCAGCAGTGTACAAAGTACCAAGGAACTCCTGCTTGTACTGAGTCTGTGAACGTACAGCTTGCTGCTCTGCAAGAACATTGGTGTCCTTGTGGATCAACTGAGCGCCACGAACGCCTGACTCAAGAGTAGGTACGTTAGTAGAAACATATACGTCAACACCGTACAGGTTACCAATCTTACCAGTCTCTACACCTTTGCCATTAACAAAGTCAGTAGAAGTGTAGCGATCAATACCCATGATAGCGTTACGCAGTGAAGGAGGAACGATGAAACTGCGGTTGTCCATAGGAACGTCTGCATCGTCTTGCTTCTGAATCAGCGCACGAAACGCAGCGTCAGAGAAAACACCAATGTCAGCAGTACCGTCAGCGTCATAGGCTTCCAAAGCACCAGAGGTAGTGTTAATCTGGAAAGAACCAGTATTAACAAAGCTAGAACCATTCCCGTTACCAAAAGACTTAGCCAGAGCAAACAGATCGTTGTCAACCTGCTTTGCCAGACCGTATCCTGCATCGCCAGTGTAGAACTGACGCAGTGAAGCGAGAGCCTGTACTTCGGTGATGTCTTCAATCAGACGAGAAAATTCAAAGTGCTTGTTGATGTTAATCAGAACTTCTGACTCAACAGAGTTCTGGATAGTTACGGCAGTTTCTGCAACTTTAGCAGTAGCTGAACCACGGGTAGGCTTAGGAACGTGAATGGTGTCACCTTTTTTACCAGTCATGCTCATTTTCTTAACGAGGTTAGCCATTACAAGATTGCTCTTGTATGCAGCAATTACTTCATCACTCCAAATTTCTGGAATAAAAGTAGCTGCGCTAGTGTTGTCTACTGCTCCACCCATGTTGGGATATACTGATGTAGCCATGATAATACTTCCTTTTAAAGAGATTAGTTATCTAACCCTTTTTTCAGCATAAGCCCTTTCTATTTCTGGAGATAAAGCTAAATACCTATCAGGGTCAGTTTGCATTAGTTTAATAATGTCTGAACGTCTATAGACTTTCTTAGATGCTGTCTCGCCACTTCCTTTTGCACCTCCTGTTGAGGCAGTCTTGACAGCTTCTTTCCTGCTTGCTTTTTCATTAGCGGCAGACTGAGCTACTGTTTGCTGACGCTCTTTCCAGATAGTAAAAAGCTCATCAGCAGCTTCATAGTCATACTGCGTATCTGCTTGTGCAAAAAGCTGAGTACGAATCTTTGATCCTTTAATCCAATCAACAAACTTACCGTTTTGCAGAATCTCTTTCATGTCAGGATGACGTTGTTGCAATTGAGACTGTGCTGTATGTTGCTTGTACTTCTGTGTTTGTGCTTCAGCAGCTTTGATTGAAGGATGATTCTTAATCGCTCTCTCGACTGCCTTGTCGGGATCAGAAAAAAAGTCTATGTCTTCTTCAGGTTCTTGGGTTGCTTGTGATGTTGTGTCGAGTTGTGTCTGTATGTAGTTGTCAACAACGGATCGCAACTCCCCTACTTCTCCGCTTTGCTTTCCTAGTAGCTTTTCAGCTTCTTGGTGCATCCTTACAATTTCAGCGGTTGACTTTCCTTTGTACTTGTCAGGGATGTCATCTTCTTGTGGAGTTTCCTGCTCTACAGGCTCCTCAGTTATCTGACTTACTTGTTCTTCGTTGTCTACGTCTTCAGGTGGACGCTCGTCTATTAGTGTTGCCATTATTAAACTCCGTGAGCATTCTCATTATGGAGGTGTATTATGCAGGGCTTCTATTAAGAATTGGCCTTGCGTTCTTGCTGTAACTTCTGCGCTCTGTTCCTTTCCCATTGTCTGGTAGCACCCATAAAATCACCAGAGATAGGGTCTAGCTTACTTCGCACAGCACTTACAATTCTTTTTGCGATCTTGTCACAATATAAACAAGGTATATGGGTACATTCTGAATCTATGTAACGTTCAGTTGTGTGTCCATGTTCGCAGCGATACTCGTAGATAGCCCTCATTAGGCAGTTTCTCTTTCTACTTCGTCTTCCTCTTGTATTGCTTGTTCTTCCGCTGCATCAATTTGAGCTTCTAAGTTTAGTAGGTTAGCTATGATAGAAAGTTGGCCTTTACGGAAGTGAAGGTCTTCATTATCTTTTGCAGCTTCTACTGAGTTGATAACTGTCGCATTAGACTTAAGGTCTTCCATTAGCTGTTTCCAACCAGCAGTTGAGAACATATCTCTAATGTTACGGTAATATAGCTCAAGGTTTTTGTCAATCATACTGTTTCTCCTATTAGGACAGCGTTGTTTTAATTAATCTTACCTTGTTATTATAACACAAATGAATAAGAAAGTCAAGCGTTATTTGTTTTTTTTACTTGACTTTTGTGTAGATTTGTTGTATATAGCGTCCCAGTTGGCTTTAAACTTTTGTTGATCTATCTTTCGCTGGGTACTTCCTTTGCCACCGTGTGTTTGACCCTTCATCGTTTTTTACCTTTATGAAGGCCATGCTTGGCGTGTTGCTTGCCTTCTGCCATAGCTGCTTTTTTCTTTACATTAGCAGCGGCTAGTTTCTTCTTACCTGCTGCTGTAGACTTCAGCTTACTGATTGTTTTAGAAGGTGCATAGACTTCTCCAGTCTTTCCGCTAGGTTTGCCAGAGGGTGTACGCCACTTCTGCTTAGTCCACTTCTTTAGGCTCTTCTGTGATTCTTTTAGTGCCACGCTTGTTTAGCCTTCTTTTTAGCCTTGTCGGACAAAGCGCCATAGTGAAATAACTTTTCACTGGTTTTATTGTGAGACTTACCTGAGTGCAAAGAACCGTCAGGCATTTTGTGTGTACCTCCTTTGTGGACAGTGCCATCTTTTTTGTAGTGGTTTACACCTTTCATTTGTATCCTCCACCTTTTGCCTTGTACTCCTTGGCTAACATCTGAGCTTTCCTAGCAGACCATTGACCAGCGTTACCCCCTTTAGTTCCTGCTTTGATCTTGTTAAACAAGTTCTTTCGCATAGTGGGCTTAGTGTAGTTCCCTGCTTTGTTTACTGTAGACATTTTTACCTACCTCTTTTAACTGGCTTCTTCTTTTTCTTTTTCTTAGGTTTACTACCGTATGTACCTGTACCGTATGGCATAGTATTCTCCTGTTATGTTTCATATAATGCACAATGTACCTTTAAGTGTACGTTTATTGCACTTTTATGTACCTATTAGTGATTTATGTTCTTTATTTAAAGTAATCTAGTAATCTTGGTCTTTTAGTTTAAGCTCTAATTGTTTTACAAGAGCAGCTATTTGTTCGGCTTGGGTTTTTATTTCTTTCTTTTGAGTAGTAACACGAAGAACCAAACCCTCAACAATAGCGTCAGGTTCTTTTTTTTCAGGGAACTGTAAAATCATAAAATCACCATTTGCATTTATCAGCCCAATAAGCTGCTGACATTTTACCTTTGGCAATGTTCTTGCCGTGTCGTGCTTTAAAGCTAGCACGTTTAGCTTTCATTTTGTCTGACTCTCCGGCTTTTGGTTTGCCAGCAGTCTTCGCTCCTTGTTCACCAAATCTAATAGTTTTAATCTTGTCTCCTTCTTTTGCCACAACCACATGGCTTTTCTTCGGGTGATTTGGTGTCCGTTTACATTGATTATAACGACTTACGCCAGCCCTAGCTAGCCTTGGGTCTTGTTTTTTTACTGGCATTCTTAGTCTCCATTTGTTTCTCAAGCTGTGCAATCTTTTTAAATAGTTCCTCAAACTTTACATTTACTTGAGCTACTACGTTTTCTAAATCTTTATTGCTGACCATTGGGCATCATTCCTTGTAGTTGAGGCTGAGGAGCCACTGGTTGAGGTTGTGGAGCTGCCTCTGGAGTAACATTACTCTCTTTAACTGCTACTTCACGTTCTTTAAGTAACTGCTTAGATATTTCAAGACGCTTCTGAAACTCTTTGTCGTCAGCATCACCAGCTTTAAGGTTTGTAGTGACAGCTTTGATGCGATCAATCTCAAGCTCCTGTGGTATAGCCTGTGCCTCCACTGTAATCTTCTGTGCCCTAGCAGCAGACTCTTGTGCTTGTCCATTAAGTGCAGCAGTCTGTGACTGTTGAAACTGCACCTGAGCTTGCTGTGCTGCCTGTGCTGCTTGCTGTGCTTCTGGATTAGGCTGATTAGCTTGCTCAAGAGTAGCAATAAGCTCTTCACGATTAGACAGGTTCATGTTATCAATAATAGACATAACCAGCTTAGGATACATTGGCGTGTCTGGCGACATCGTTTGTAGTAGCTGAACAAGCTGAGTTACTTCATACTCACGAGCAATGATACCTAGTGAGCTAGCGGTGTGGAACTTGTAGTCAGCTACTGGATATAGCTCAGGCTCAAACTGCATGTAACGATAAGCAGCCTTTTGTACGAACGGGATGAGAAAAGAATCTTGGAAGTTAATTAGTGTACGCTTGTGTCGCTTAATGATAGCACCTAGTGACATAGAAATACCAGCGGCTGTAGAGTCCCCATTAATGGAGCCAGAAATACCAGCACTATCAATAGCGCCCGTAGCCGTCTGTACCATAGTCTGTAGTGACTGAGCCTGTGCAAAGGTAATCTGATTAACCTGACCAAAGTTAAAGGGCTGTAGAATCTCAGCAGGGTTACCATTAGTGAGAATAGTTTTCCCCGGCTGTATGGAGGGCTTTGCACCACGAGGCATACGACTAGCGTCCATAGCCATCATTGGGTGAATGGTTAGTGCTAGAGCGTCTATACGAGCGCGTAGCTCTGCGTCTAACGCCTTTTGACTGTTATACCCTTTCTCACATACTCCTCGTCCCCAGAAGCGGCTAGGAACGACATCCCACGGGAATGCCACGACTGGACGATCCTGCATCATGTACGGGTTTTTTTCAGCCTTAAGCAAAGTACCGCCGTTAGCAATAACAACCATAGCTTCAGTGTAGTAGCTTTCTTCTTCTTCTTCTTCATTAAACTCTATAACTTCTTCGTTTTCTTCATTTTCTTCCATAGCTATTTTTAACAAATGCGTAGGGACAAGACCGTAGTATTTAGTCAGTCTAACCTTATCTTCAGGGAAGGTAGTTAGTTCCTGATCAGGTTCTAAATCAAAGTCACTAGAAGCAACAGACAAGGACTCGTCACGGTATACACCTTTTTCCTGTAGCTGTTCAACCAAATGACTAGACACATACTCGTCTACTGCACATCCTAATGCAGTGTCAATGTCCGTAGCTACTGGATCAATCAAGAAATTTTGAGGCATAACAGGACGCAGCTTAACACAGGTACGGTCTTGTATGGTAACTCCCACGGCTTGTAACTCACCACCCATAACAGGCTGTGTAGCAGGAGCCATTTCTTTTTCTTCTTCTATGACAATTTCTGCAATGCCTGTACCAAACACAGCAGCGTTAATCAAACACTCTGCTACATTCTTTCGTACTTTATTCTTTGCAAAGTCTTCTTCTAAGTAACTACGTAAGGCTGCAATGTCAGCGGGGTTTTGATCACGTACATCGTCTTTAATGTCAAACCACTTACCACGACCAAAGGTAGCTTCCTCTAGTTCTGCTACAGAGGACTCAACAGCCTGCTGTAGTGCAGGAGATATAATCTTAGATCGTTCTGACTTACGGGTCTGATCTTCCGATGACCATTGACCACGCCACAGTCGATAGTATTCGTCAAAGCGTTGTGAATAGTTAGCTTCGTAATGATCGCGCCAGCTATCACACTTATCCATTACCCAGCCTTCAATATCTTGCTCTACTGTGAAGTTATCATTGCCTTCTAGTTCCATAATTAATAGCCTGCGTATTTGTCTAGGAATTCGTAGTCCTCTTCTTCATAGTCAAAAGCATACGAGACCTTAGCTAGCTGGTCAATGTATGCAAGAGCATCTATCAAGTCATCGTGGACTAATTGATTAGGGAACTGAAACAACTCGTCTAGGAACTGAGCATTCCACTTACCCTTGTTTAATACTAAGTTACCATGTTCTAAACGGCCTTGTAGCGCCCACACGATCCTGTCTGTCTTCTTCTTGTTGCCGTGTGTCAGCTCTTCTATTCTAAAGAATCTTTGGTTCTTCTTCATTATGTCGTTCAGGTAGGGGTAGACAGCGTTCTTTAACGCACCCTTCTCAATACCTACTGCGACTGGTTGGTAGTCTCTGACTGCTTCAAAGATTCGTCTGGCAGTCTCTTCGACGCCCCAACGGCCATGTATGATATTAGCAACCCACCACCCGTCCACGCCCGCTTTAACCACAGCAATTGCCGTCTGGTCAAGTCGTTTGGTTTTAGTCGTGACTTTTTGTACATCTGCAAATCCTGCCAAATCGACAGCAATGTAATAATTACCATCAGTAGGTTCTTCCTCACTAAATCTAACATCTTCTTCTTTAAAGAGTTCACTGCCGTGCGCCTCAAAGGAAGCCATAAACTCCTGACGGAAAGAGAAGGCTGACATAGAGCCTTTAGCTGCTTCAATCTCTTCAGGATCAAGTAACGGATTATCGTAGCTAGTAAAGTGATACCCCTTGAACGTAGGGTCTTCAGAAATACTAGCGTACTGGTATAGATCGTAGAAGTGATTACGACCCATAGGTGTACCAATAAAGAGCGCATCACCCTTCTGATCAGCCAATGCAGGACGTAGGATTTGCTCCCACACCTCTGGCTTCATGTCTGCGTACTCATCCATACACAGAAACTTTAGACTGACACCACGCATGGTCTCAGGTCTGTCAGCGCCCTTCAGAGAGATGGTGCAGCCATTGATCAGCTTAATCTGTAGGTTGTTAACGTGGGCTGTAGAAATAACATTGTGTGCTAGCTCCAACAGCAACTGCCACATAATGTCTCTAGCCTGACCCTGTGTGGGGGCAACGTAGAACACCTGACCTCTCTTCTCAGACAAGGCACTGATGATCAAGCGCCAAGCAGCTAGTCTACTTTTACCTGTACGTCTACCCGCAGCTACTACTTTAAAGCGTGTGTCATCTTCCCAGACTTCCTGCTGCCAAGGTAATAGCGAGACATTAAGATCAGTCAAACTAGTAAGCCCACATTACAGGAGCTTCATTACCGTCAAGGTCGCGGATGTCAACATGCACAAAGCTATGAGCAACTCCAATTCCTGAAAAGCCCAGCGAAATAGCCTCCTGAACAATTCTAAACCGTTGTACACCGTCTCTGACTTTAATGTCCGCTGCAATACCTTGGGCATGAGTTCCTGCTTTCTCCTTCTTGGCTTCTATAGGGTGGTCTTCAGAACGATAACCACTCGTGATAACGAAGGGGAATCCACAGTTTGCGCGTAACAAATCTAACTTCAATAACAATCTATCACTAATTTCGTTCTCTCCTGTGTACTGACAGGCAAACTCTTCCTTAGTAAAGTAGTTTAAGTCTTGATTTATATCATACATCTGTATAGTCCCCTTCAATGGGTTCTTCAGCGCCACCAGATATGACAGTAGTCTCACCACCAACTCCTGTAATAGAGATGTTAATGGCACTTTTGCCCCCGCTGGCCTTATCCTTTTCAAAATAGCTGACAGGTAATAACCTATCCATACAGAGCTTCCATGCTGCTGCTTGATTTTTATGGTCATCGTCCAAGGCTGCTGACAATATACTATCTAGCACCTTCCTACTCTTAGGGGATGCTAGCATTCTAGCCTTGTATTCGTTTATGACCGCTGCGTCACCCTTGGGCCTACCTACTGAGTTACGTTTGCCTTTAGTTTTTGACACAACTGAGTTCTTTTTAGGACGCCCAACCCGCTTCGCGGACTGACTACCCTTAGAATCTTTAGTATTCAAAAGCATATCCTTTGGTTATCTTAAGTATACTTAAGTATACTTTAGGATATTCTTTAATTATTATTTAAAGATTATTCTTAAAGGTGTTCTTAAGTATACTTAAGGCGCTTGGTTATCTTTATCTCTTTAGTATACTATATATTATAGCATAAAGTAAAGTAAAAGTCAAGCATTATTTACCAATATCCTTAAGTTTCCTTTAGACCGCGAATCTAGCCTAAAGTTCCCTACTTGTGTCATACTTTTTTATTCTAATGATGTCCTTTCTTATACCCTGTGGCTACATAAGGGCCAGCTTGTGTTTTCTTAGGTATATTACAGGCTTACAGGTATTCACAGGGATTATACAGGTATCCTAATTTACTACTTTTTTGTATACTGGAGGGTACTACACAGGTAGAACATCGGTCAACCCCCTCCCCGCCCCTGTTTATCACACAGCTACACAAATGTCAAGCCCATTGGTGACCACAAGGCCTATAAGGGTCACGCGGGCAGCCTAAGCATACACGCGGGCCATGGTCAACCCTAAGTGTGACCGGATGCTCAAGGATAGTCACGTTTACATCTGTACAGAAGGGGAGTGTGTATGCTATAGGGTACATATGCGCACACTAGTACCACACAAGCAACCACAACGCAAGGTATTTATTTGTAGCCTAAAGGTTGACAATGGTTGTCATCTGTAGTATTCGCGCGCGCCCGCTCTTTATATCTAGGCCATATGAAATTAATTGTAAATATATTGAAATAGTTGTTGACACCATGCGGCGAAGCTATATACTGGACACATCAAGACAAGGGCGCAGCGAGCGCAACACTTAATCAGCACAAGGTGGCACACTATGAAACACTGGGAAGTAGAACACGCACTAGCAGGTCATATCCGTATAGAGTGGAATGAATCAGCCACGTTTAACCTACAAACGCCTATTGGTGGCGAATGGGTCGATTACCATTGCTTTACCTGTTACGGTATTGATACAGAACAAGAGGCGTTAGAGTTTGCCGTAGGCCAATTGGATGAAAATGAAGAGGTTCAAGATGAAACTTAAACTTATAGACAGTAATCAAACAGAGCTAGACTTAGGATTCGCACAGGTATTTTTCAGCTACGAGACAGCAGTAGCCGCACGTTTAACAGACGGCACACTGGTACGCACAGCGGAGCGATATAGCGTTACCACTACCAAGCACATCAACAAGTGGCTAAACGGCTGTGAGGCGCTTACAGTGCCACAGGATCGCATTGATTGTCTGCTGACTTCAACCAGTGAATGTGATCCAGACTATAACGAGGTGGCATGATGAATAAGTCCGTACTAATTGAGATTAAACATAGCTATGGTCGCAAGATCATATACCCCGCATGTAATAATTCGGAGACATTCGCTAAACTTACTGGGTGCAAAACTCTGACTACGCAGGCGCTTGAGCTGATAGAGCAGCTAGGCTATACTATTGACACGATAACCCCAGACTGGAGATAATGACATGACAGCAGGCAATGGCAACGAGTATCACGGAGACGAGCATATATTGAGTGATGATGATGAGCATCTACCCATGCAGCAATGGGAGATTGACGAGGCACTGGCTGATGAAAGACGAGACGATCAAGGGCTAGACGATAACCAGAGAGCATATATTGAAGGTTTTAAAGCAGGATCACAAACCATAGAGATGTCAGCCTATGAGCGAGGCGTGAGGGCTGGCATACTGCACAAAAATGGAGGCAATAACTAATGCGGCTATTTAACAGGGAATTATCAATAGAATTAATTAATGGGTGCGGAGTGTTTCTTGAGTTTGCCGACAGTCGGGCGGTATGGGTGCGCAACGTAGAGACCGAAGAGATGTATGCTATGCCCTTTGAAGGCGTGTTGCTGCATTTACCTTTCATTCTGATCAGTTATGGTCAGGTATATACGGAGTATGATTACAATGAGTAAAATCAAAGAGAGGCTATTAGGCTACGACCACGAGCATAGCGACTGGATAGAAGATTCAGTCCACGGAATGGTTGACGAGCTAATTGAGTATCAGGTATACTGTATGTCATTATCTGAGCTAACATCCAGAGTAGCGAAACAAATGCGTGATGAATACTACGGTAATTCATACACTGAGATGACACAAAAATACAATGAGGTATTCCCCAATGAGTAGATGCAAAGCGTGTGACGTTATCCTAAATGAGTATGAGCTAAAAAGAATCGACCACCAGACGGGTCTACATCTTGACCTGTGCAATGTGTGTGCTTCTCATTCAAATGATGCAGTATTGGACGAGGTAAATAAAATATTTGACAGTTTAAGCACTGATGAGCTTGACAGGATGTTTAATACTTGATATAATACTTATGTAGTTAAAGGAAATGTTTTAGAATTAATCTTTAAAGTTTAACCAAACGATACTTAAGTAGTATCAAACCACAACCAAGAGGAAAAACCATGGCAGTAGTAGAAGGCACAATTGCGTTTGAAAACCTAGACACCCACGAGATGTATCAGGGTCAATCCACAGGCAAATACTCAGTTGTCATTAGCTTAGACGACAAAACAGCGGATCAGCTAGCGGGTCTAGGTGTCAAGCTGCGTGAGTACGAAGGTACAAAGCAACGTAAGTTTAGCACCAAGTATGACGTACCAGTGATGGACGTAGAGGGTCAGCCGTTTGCGGGACGCATTGGGCGAGGCTCTAAGGTACGTTTGTTGTGGGCAGAGGGTCAGCCCCACCCTCTACACGGAACCGGCACGTACTTAAACAAGGTCAAGGTTCTGGAGGTAGCAGAGCAGGGAGAAGGGGAGGACTTTTAGTGGCACAACCAGAGTCAACCTTTGTTCGACATGAGCCATGCCCATCGTGTGGCTCATGTAACAATCTGGCTCGCTATAGTGATGGACACGCAGTCTGCTTCTCTGGGGGCTGCAACCATTACGAACACGGCAATGGTCAGGTAGGTCAAATAGCACAACGTAAACCAGCGAGGTCATTAGAAATGACAGGAGTAGTAGCAGCGATACCCGACAGGCGTATCAATCAGGAGACAGCGAGGCGTTACGGTGTCACTGTAGAGTACGGCGTAGATGGTAAGATAACAAAGCACCACTACCCCTACTATGACAGGGACACAGGCACTGCGACAGGTACTAAGGTGCGCATCGTAGATAATAAAGCATTCTACTCAACAGGGGGTTTTGATAATGCGGGTCTCTTCGGTCAACAGGCGTTCAAGAGCGGCGGTAAATACATTACGGTCACAGAAGGCGAGACGGACGCAATGGCTGTTAATGAAATGTTTGACGGGAAGTGGCCAGCAGTCAGCATCAGATCAGGAGCAGCAGGCGCAGCCAAAGACATCAAAGCAAACCTAGAGTGGCTTGAGACCTTTGACAATGTGGTCGTCTGCTTTGACAGCGACAAGGCTGGACAGGAAGCAGCCAAGTCAGTGCTTAACCTGTTTACCCCTAACAAAGCTAAGAACGTGACACTCCCCATGAAGGACGCAGGGGATATGCTTAGAGACCGTAAGGTGCAGGATTTTGTTAAGGAGTGGTGGAACGCTAAAGCATACCAGCCGGACGGTATCGTGGCGGGCAGTGAGACATGGGATATGATCATCAAGCAGTCCAATGTCAAGTCCATTGACTACCCGTGGTCATGCCTCAACGAGTACACCCACGGCTTCAGGGCTAAAGAGTTAGTGACTATTACATCAGGGTCAGGCATGGGCAAGTCACAGATCGTCAGGGAGCTAGAGCATTACCTGCTAGGCGCAACGGAAGACAACATAGGTATCTTAGCACTGGAAGAGGACATCCCCAAGACAGCGTTAGGTATCATGTCCATTGAAGCCAACAAGCAGCTACACCTAGACAAGACCGTGACTCAGGAAGAGAAGAAGGGCTATTGGGATAGGACGATGGGATCAGGACGTATCTATATGTTTGATCACTGGGGCAGCACGAGCGAGGACAACCTGCTAGGACGCATACGCTACATGGCCAAAGGATTGGACTGTAAGTGGATCATATTGGATCATCTCAGTATTGTGGTCAGCGATCAGGACAACAACGATGAGCGTAAGGCCATCGACAGTATTATGACCAACCTCCGCAAGCTGGTTCAGGAGACAGGTGTAGGGCTATTCTTAGTGTCACACCTGCGAAGACCTAGCGGTTCCAAGGCACACGAGGACGGAGGTAAGATTTCTTTGGGAGAACTCAGAGGTTCGGCAGCTATCGCTCAACTAAGCGATATGGTGATAGGCTTGGAGCGAGACCAGCAACACGCAGACCCTGAGATACGTAACACCACCACGGTACGTGTGTTAAAAAATAGGTTCGTAGGCTTGACAGGGCCGGCCTGTTACCTGTATTATGATAAGGTGTCTGGTCGAATGATAGAGACCAGTTGTCCTACAAATGATGAAGCGGAGTTTTAATATGACAAACACAGTACAGCAATATCAAATAACATCTCCAGAAAACACAGATGTTTTACTTTTAGAAGATTCAATTAATGAGTTGAGAAGGTTAGGTAAGAAGAAGATATACCCTTACGGAGCAGGTCAGATATGTTTTCACCACCGCAAGTGTTACTTCTTTATCTCCCCTGCAAGTATGAAGTGGGCACCAAGACACAAAGCGTGCGCAGCGTGGTACAAAGGTGCAAGAAGTATTGAGGAAGTGTTTAAGGCTATAAACGGTTGGTGTGACTATAGAGATCGCAAACAACAGGAAAACCAAGAGGTTTTAAATGCGGAAAATAGTATTTGACATTGAGGCTAACGGTTTTGAACCTGATACATTATGGTGTATCGTTGCTTATGAGTTAGACAGGAAGCAAATGTCATGGTGGGTAGGTGACGACATACTGGCATTCAATGACTGGATCAAGGGGCATGGAGACTGCGAAGTGATAGGCCACAATATACTTGGCTATGACATACCAGTCCTAGAGAAGCTACTAGGTACAGACTTTAGCAAATGCAAAGTAACTGACACGCTAGTGCTGTCAAGACTAGCCGACCCACAGCGACACAACGGACATTCCCTAGAGAACTGGGGTACTATACTGGGGCAGCCCAAAGGAGACTACAATGATTTTACTACGTATTCGCCTGCTATGCTGGACTATTGCAAGCAAGACGTTAGCGTTAATGTGCTGGTGTACCAGAGATTACTTCTTGAGCTTGCAGATTTTGGAGCTGAAAGCATTAGCTTGGAACACCAAGTACAAAGCATTATACTACAGCAAGTTAAAACAGGCTGGCTCTTAGATCAAGAGAAAGCATTCCTATTATTAGCGGAACTAAAGGAGAAAAAGTATGACCTTGAAGACGAAGTGCATAAGGTTTTCAAACCGTTACCAACATTTGTCAAAGAAGTTACACCCAAGATTAAGAAAGATGGTACGTATTCGGTTGTTGGGCTTAAATTTCTAGGCGAACAGTGGACTACCGTAGTAGCTCCCTTCAGCCGTCTTGACTACCCAGAGTTTAACTTGGGTTCACGACAGCAGATAGGACGATACCTTCAGTACTTTGGCTGGAAGCCTAAGCAATTCACTGAGACAGGACAGGCTATCGTAGATGAGGCAGTGCTGAGTACAGTGAAAGGAATACCACAGGCTTCTTTGATAGCTGAGTACCTGATGATACAGAAGCGTATCGCGCAGGTACAGAGCTGGGTAGAGGCAGTTAAAGAGGACGGTAGAGTACATGGGTACGTCAATCCTAACGGCGCTGTAACAGGCCGTATGACACACTCTAGTCCTAACATGGGGCAAGTTCCAGCGGTATACTCACCTTACGGCAAGCAGTGTCGTGATGTGTGGACTGTACAGGAAGGATACAAGCTGGTTGGTATGGACGCTAGCGGTTTGGAACTGCGGATGCTTGCACACTATATGAATGATGAGGCATACACTAATGAAATACTCAACGGAGATATACACACGGCAAACCAGTTGGCTTCGGGCCTTGACACTAGAGATCAAGCTAAGACTTTCATCTACGCTTTCCTATATGGGGCCGGAGATTCCAAAGTCGGAAGCATCGTTGGTGGAACTAGAAAGGATGGTCAGAGACTTAAAGAAAAGTTCCTTGCAAATACGCCAGCTCTTGGAGAGTTACGAACACGAGTTGGAATGGCGGCTACAAGAGGCTATGTTTATGGCTTGGATAAGAGAAGGATCACAATACGATCAGAACACGCTGCATTGAATAGCTTACTTCAGTCAGCAGGGGCTATCGTTATGAAGAAAGCCTTGTGTTTACTACATGAGTATGCTATACTATGGGGTATAGATTTTAACTTTTTAGGGAACATACACGATGAAATCCAGACAGAGGTCAGACAAGAGAAAGCAGAGATTTTCGGAAGACTTGCAACCAGTTGTGTCGAAGCAGCAGGACTTTTTTACAATCTTAACTGCCCCCTTGCAGGAGAATACAAAGTTGGAACCAGTTGGGCAGATACCCACTGATAAGGAATGTATTAGCTGTTCAGTGGTTTTAACGAAAGATAACTGGTATGAGTCCTTTGTAGCCAAAAAACACTACAAATGTAAAACATGCTACGACATACGCAGAATAGAAAATAGGGTTAAAAGAGGAGAAAAATCACCTAGCCTGTTGGCCAAGCTGTTCGGATGGAAGACACAGGAAGTATATAACCAAGTCAAGGAAGGGTATGTCTATGTAATGACTAATCCGGCATGGCCTGAGTGGGTCAAGGTAGGAATGGCTGTTGACTCAGAGGATAGACTAAAGAGTTATCAAACATCCTCTCCTTTCAGGGATTACATTTTAGTTTACGCCTACGAGGTAGACGACAGAAGAGCAGCGGAGGCAGCAGCACACACAAGATTGGTAAAGGAATGTGACAACATTAACGAGTGGTTCAGATTGCCACCAGCACTCGCTAATGACCTGATACTAGAGGTGATACATGAGTATTAATAAGACAACGGACAATGTAGTTCAGGACATCTACGCATTGATGGAAAGCAAGGACGCTGACCCATCTGTAGACGTTGAGTTAGAGATTGAGAAGTTTGGTGAAGGTGTCAAGGCATTGATGCGTACTGAGTTTGGTCGGGAAAAGCGAGAGGATAATCGCAAGCTACGCTTGTCGAACATTGGCCGCACTGACCGCTATCTTTGGAATCATGTCAACGGTACAGAGGGAGAGAAGATACAGCCACACACCTACGTCAAGTTTATGTATGGTCACTTGATTGAAGAGATGTTGTTGTTCCTGACACGCATGGCTGGACACTCAGTCACTGATGAGCAGAAGGTATGTAAGGTTGAAGGTATCGTGGGTCACATGGACTGCAAGATTGATGGTGTTGTTACTGATGTTAAGTCAGCAAGCAGCTTTGGGTTCAAGAAGTTTAAGGATGGTAGCCTAGTTGATGATGATTCCTTTGGTTACATAGACCAGATCAAAGCCTACGCTCACGATTGCGGTGAGACACAGGTAGGCTGGCTAACTATGGATAAAGCCAATGGTCACTTGACTTATCTTAAGTATGACCTTGAGAACACAGACAACGAGAAACTCAAGGAGCCTATTGCTGATAGGCTCAAGCACATCAAGCAGCTTGTTAAGGGAGAGGAGCCAACAGAGTATTGTTATGATCCAGTACCTGATGGCAAGTCAGGCAACATGAAGTTAGCGATAGGTTGTTCTTACTGCCAGTTTAAAGAGCATTGCTATCCTAACATGAGGGTGTTCAAGTATTCATTTGGCCCTAAGTTCTTAGTTGATGTAGTTAATGAACCAAGAGTAGAGGAGATTACGCTAGATGAAACGGGCTTTTAGATCAGGACTTGAGAAGAACTTATCAGAAAAACTAGATGGGCAGTATTTGTTTGAACCGTATGGTCTACCTTATACTACACACAGGAAGTATCTACCGGACTTTGTACACGAGGAAAAGAAAATACTAATAGAGTGTAAAGGGTTTTTCAGGGCTGGCGACACACAGAAGTACACAGCCATCAGAGATTCAATGCCTGAGTGGGAGTTAATCTTCGTGTTGTCAAACCCCAGCAAGAAGGTACGTAAGGGTGGTAAGATAACAATGGGTGAATGGTGTGAGAAGGAAGGCTTCAAGCATTACACTATAGAGACAGCCAAGGATATGACCAAGTATATTAAAAGGAAGAAACAATATGTCGTTTACTCTTGAAGAACTAAAAGAAAAGATAGTGTTGCATCTGGATGAAGATTTAATGTGTGAGTTACTAGACATTACAACGACAGATTTAATAGATGCTTTTGAAGATAGGTTAATTAAAAACTTTGATAGAATAGCGGAGGACTTTGAAGATGAGTATTAATGACGCAACAAGTTCTGATTGGGATAAAGTGAGAGACAATAACGCATTACTAAAAACATGGCAGAAAGCGTACTTTAATGACTTACAGCCTTGGGAAGACGAGTCTCTGGAAGACATCATTGCTAGGCAAGATGAAGAAGACATGGTAGGTAAGCCTAAGCACTACAACTCAGGAAATATAGAGTGTATTGATGCAATAGAAGAGTCCATGTCCAGTCATGCATTCAAAGGCTACCTCAAGGGTAACTGCATGAAATACCTGTGGCGCTACGACTACAAAGGTAAGCAAGTAGAAGACCTACAAAAAGCCGGTTGGTATCTAAACAAACTAACAGAGATGGTGACAAAGGAGAACAGCTAATGGATCAGTACCAACAATTTATACATAAGTCACGCTACGCACGATGGATTCCAGAGCATAATCGTAGAGAAACTTGGACAGAAACAGTGTACCGCTATGTTCAGTTTTGGAGAGATAGAGAACAAATAACAGTTAAAGAAGCAAAAGAACTGTATGACGCTATACACAATTTAGAAGTAATGCCTAGTATGCGCTGCATGATGACCGCAGGGCCAGCGTTAGCCAAGGACAACGTAGCTGGGTTCAACTGTAGCTACCTAGCCATTGACTCACCACGTAGCTTTGATGAGCTTATGTATGTGCTTATGTGTGGTACAGGTGTAGGCTTTAGTGTTGAACGTAACTTCATCACCAAACTACCTGTCATTGCTGAGTCCTTTCATACTACTGACAGTGTTATCGTTGTCAGCGACAGCAAGATAGGCTGGGCCTCTGCATTCCGTGAGCTTATCGCTATGCTGTACGCAGGTAAGGTGCCTAAGTGGGACATGAGCAGGGTAAGGTTGTCAGGTGCTAGGCTTAAGACCTTCGGTGGCCGTGCGTCAGGGCCAGAGCCTTTGGTGGACTTGTTTAACTTTTGTGTAGAGATATTTCAGAAGGCGGCAGGACGCAAGCTGACATCTATTGAGTGTCACGATGTGGTGTGTAAGATTGCTGACATTGTGGTGGTAGGAGGTGTGCGTAGGTCTGCACTGATTAGCCTCTCTAACCTGTCTGATCCCCGTATGGCTAAGGCTAAGTCAGGTAACTGGTGGGAGCTAGAGGGACAGCGTAGGCTTGCTAACAACAGCGTAGCGTACACTGAGAAGCCAGACTTTGAGTCGTTCCTGTCAGAGATGCAGACGATGTATGAGTCTAAGGCAGGGGAGCGTGGTATCTTTAGTCGTGTTGCTGCACAAAAGATTGCAGCGCGTAACGGTAGGCGTGACAGTGAGCAGGACTTTGGTACTAACCCATGCTCTGAGATTATCCTACGCAGTAATCAGTTCTGTAACCTGTCAGAAATTGTAGTACGTGAAGATGATACACTAGATAGTCTCAAGAAGAAGGCAGAGATGGCAGCGATCATAGGTACGCTACAGGCTACACTAACAGACTTCCGTTACCTACGTAGCTGCTGGAAGCGTAACACCGAAGAAGAGGCGCTGCTAGGCGTTAGTATGACAGGTATTATGGATCACTACCTGTTGAGTAAGGGAGAGTCTAAAGACTTGGAGAAGTGGCTTGAACAAATACGTGACGTTACTATTAAGACTAATAAGAAATGGTCTGAGAAACTTAACATTAATCAGTCTGCTGCTATTACGTGTGTTAAGCCTTCTGGTACTGTGTCTCAGCTTGTTGACTCTGCTAGTGGTATCCATCCCCGCTTTTCTAAGCATTACATTAGACGGGTACGTAGCGACAAGAAAGACCCTTTGGCAGTCTTTATGGAGCAAAGTGGATTCCCAGTAGAGCAGGATGTTATGTCACCATCCTCTGCTGTCTTTAGCTTCCCTGTCAAAGCACCTGATACGTCAGTGACAGTCAAGCAAGTAGGAGCAATGCAACAGCTAGAACTTTGGAAAGCCTACCAGAATCATTGGTGTGAACATAAGCCAAGCATCACTGTTTACTATACAGATAATGAGTTCCTGCAAGTAGCACAGTGGATATGGGAGAACTTTGACTTGTGTAGTGGTATTAGTTTGTTGCCATATAGTGATCATGTATATCAACAAGCTCCGTATGAAGATATAGATTCAGAGAAGTATGATGAGTTAGTAGCGGCAATGCCTGAAGGAGTGGATTGGGAGGACTTAGGTAAGTACGAGCAAGAAGACAACACGACAGGAAGTCAAGAGTTAGCCTGTGTAGGTGGTGCGTGTGAGATAGTGTAAATGTTGTAGGCACTAAAAAGCCCTATGTAGATGACTGCATAGGGCTTTTTGTTACTGCTGTTCTTCTTCTACTTTAGTGTTCTTCAATAACTCTATTATTACTGCTCTGTCTGCTCTTAGTTGCTTTATTGTTTCTGGGTTTTTAGCTTGCTTTAACGCTTTAGAAGAAGCTATTAAAGACTGTCCTAGAAACTTTTTAAGTTCGGGTGAAATAGCCCCTCTGTAAATGCCTCTACCTGCTATGCCTACACCCACGCCTCCTATGATTGCGGGAAGCCAACCTGCAAGAGCAGCGCCAGTAACACCAATAGCTAAGGGAGTAGAAGGCATACGAACGCCTGTCACACCTGTAGTGTTTTGCCAGAGTCTGCCTAGAGAGTTAGAAGCGTCTGCTTTAGCTTTCTCTATTACAGGGACTCTTGCTCTGTAGAGATTACTTTGTTTTTCAAGCCTAGCTAGTACATTAGCTTTAGGGGCTGTCTCAGCAACCTTAGTGTTTAAAGCAGTTCTGACATCTCTTAAAGCAATAGACAAAGCTGTTTCTACATTGTCTTGGCTAGGGTAAGCTTTTGTGTTAGCTTTATAAGACTTAACATAAGCGTCTAATTCCTTCCTCGTCTTTAAAACTCCTAATGGTGTTTGTGGGTTGTTCTCTAATAAAGACTTAGCTTTAACAACAACATCATCTACCATTTTACCAAGTTGGTTAGTAGCAACAAAAGCATCTGTAGCTTTAGTGTTAGCGGCTACATCGTCTAATAGCTTAAAAGACTCTGTTAATGGTATAGCTTCTTTAGATGCTGCTACTTGCTTTTCTAGTATCTTAGCTTCTGCCTCAATCGCATCGTCAATAAGATTTAAACTTCTTTGACTAGAAGCAGTCTGCGGTATCTTCAACTTAGCAACAGTATCTACTATTCTTTGTTCCTGTGCTGTAGGAGTTACTACATTGTACTTAAAACCTAGCCTAGAAACTTCTCTAGTTTGCTCAGGTACTCCCGCTTTAGGTACTACTAGATCAATAGCCTTCTTAGTGCTTCTGTCTGTTACTTGCTTGCCTGAAGCATCTATCATAGCTTGTCCTGCTCTTTCAACTACAGGAGGCTTAGTAGGGCCGACAAACTCAGGATTTCCTTTAGTGGCTCTACCACCTTTAACTGGAGAAACCAACAAAGCAATATTAACTACACTTTCTAAAGTCAAGGCAGATTCAGGATTGTCTTTTTTCCAAGACGAATAAGATTCAGCACCTTTTTCAACAGCCTGAAGAGCCTCTACGCCTTTCTCGCTATTCATTATAAGGTCTACACCAGATTGCCAACCTTGCTTAACTGGCCCTTTGATAAATTCTGGAGTAATAAAAGAAATGCCTTTAGCGCCTAATACAAGAGTTTCTCCTAAAGCGTCCCACACACCTCCTGCAACTTGACCCGCAAACTGTATATCTGTAATAAAACCAAGCTGTTCAGGCGGGTTATAGACAGGCTTACCGTCAGCGCCTACAGAGAATCCTCCAGACTTTTCAGATATTTCCTGCATTGTTTGAACACGACCGCCTAAACGCTCACCAAGACCTTCAACAAACTGCCCTAAAGCACTAGGCTCTTCTGTTTTTTCAGTGATTATATCGACTTCTTCTTTAGTCTCTAAATCTTTTTTTAACTGGTCTTGTATTTGTTGAAACAATACAGGATCTGTAACCTCAGTTGATTTAGTTAAGTCAGTCTGTTCGGAAACAAGACTTTTCTGAACTTTAGTTAAGATTTCAGGATCAGTTACGGCTGTGTATGCACTCATTATTCTTTACCTATGGCAAATACTTTTGTAGGGTCTGCGGGATCTACCATGTACCTAACACCATCAACAACAGTTGTCTTACCTTTATATTCAGGTCTTGACCAATCAATATCAAGAGGCTCTCCTAGCAAAGCCTTTTTAAAGTTAGTGTAGTGTTTCTGTACTTTGTCTAACTGTTTTGTAAACTCTTCTTCTCCAACTATAGGGTCTAAAGCAGTCAAAGCAGATTGTAATAGCTGTAGTTCAATGTTACTAACTTGCCCTAAAGCACCGCCTGTTTTAGACTCGTCACGCATCTTCTGTAGTCTATCAAATGCTAGTGTAGACTGTAGTGTTGTTATTTTTGTTTGTAAAGTTCTAGCATCTGTAGCAAAAGGCATAGAAGCTAAGTTATAAAAAACACCTGTAGTCATAGATTCGTCTTCAGCTAGTTTTTTAGCTTCTGACACAGTAACCAGAACATTATCTACAGCCGCTAAATCAGAATATAGTTTTTCTACTCTGTCTTTGTCCTGATCCGCAGCTTCTGGAGTGTCTTGAGGTTCGCTTCTTGTCCCTGTAGCTTTGTTTTCCCAAACAATTTGACCATTTGGTAAAGTTACACTTTTTAATTCAGGCATTTTACTAACACCTACAGTGCGTAATACTGTTCCATCAGCACTTAATACAACCTTGTGAGTAACTCCTGTTGTCGGGTCTACTATGTCTTCAATAGATGTTTTTCCTTTTTCTGGGGAAATTAACTCTAATCCTCTTTTGTAAGCGTCAGTGTCTCCTAACTTAACCTGCCTAGCCAAGTCTCCATGTCCTGCTGCTTCTAATGCTTGAGACATTGAAGAAGCCCTTAAACCTACCGCTTCAGCTTTGCTCTCTTTCTCCTGCATCTGCTTAATTCTGGCCGCAGTTTGTGCTGCACCTGCGATGTCGCCAGTAGCTTGTTGTATCTGAGCAATCTTACGTAAGTCATCAGGGTTGGACATGTCTAATTGAGCCATAGCCATCTGTAGTTTCTCAGCAGGAGTGCTAGCATCTTTACCCATAGCCCCTAGTAAGCCTCTGCGTACACCTTGTGCGCGTTGTGCGCCAAAGGCTAACCGCTGCTGTGCTGCGTTACCACCCATAGCCATAGGGTCTGGACGATTACTTGGCATTCCTGTAAGAAGTCCTGCAATATCTGTTCTAGCCATTAGTTACCTCCTAAAAATCCAAATCGCTTTCCTACCTTATTAATAATTGAACTTAATAAACCCTCAGAGCCTTCCAGCGCAGGGGCGTCTTTGTTAAGTATTCTATTAATAAGCTGCTCTTGCATAGTAGCTTCTCTACCAAATAAAGAACCCAATATTGCATCACCTTGCTGTAACTGTAGACGGTTAGCTAAGTCTTCAGCTTGTAGTCTAGACTCTAGCCCACCTAAGCCCAGTTGTGAAGCCAGTTCTGTTCCAGTCCTACGACCAACGTCTGCATAACCCGCAGGGACTTGACTAGCCGCTAACAAACCTAATGCTTGTTGCTGTGGCTGGTATCCTGCTGCCTGTAACATTCCACCTAACTGCGCCGCTTGCGACTGTTCAGCCATTAACTGCTGACGCGCACCTAAGTTAGCACGAGCCATAGCTTCCTGACGAGCAGTCTCTTGAGCTAACAACTCAGGAGAGGAACCACCATAAGCAGCAGAGCCTAGACCTAAGCGCCCTTGTGACAGCATACGCTCTTCTAGTGCTAGACGCTGGCGTTGCTCTTCAGGACGCTGTACGGCTCTCATTTGCTCGTATAGCTGCGCTTGTGCTATAGAAGGGTCTGCACCGACTTGTTTAAACAAACCGCCTACCTGACCTTGTAGCTGCGTCTGTAGAGCTTGTTGCTCTGGAGATAGTCCTACAGTAAATCCACCAGTAGAGTCTGTAGCTATATTAGCTAAATCACTTGTAACAGTGTAAGGCTTAAACTCTGCACCAGTACGCGCCTCTTGAGCTAAAACTGCCGCGCCTGCTTCAGCATCAATACCTACCTGTTGCGCACCTTTAATGTTTTCTTTTCCTAAGTAATACTCACCGCCTGTTTTTATTAAATCTTCTAAAGACATTAGTACGACCCTCCAGTAATTGTTCCTGCTGTTAGCGTACCTGATACGTCTAAGGTTACAGCGGTAGTTGTTCCAGTCAGCGTAGCGTTAGCTGAGTCAGCCTTCGTAGCACTTGCTATTTGTATATTATTAAACTCAGCGTCAATCTCTGTGCCTCTCACAATCTTAGCAGCATTGCCTGAAGGGAGAGAATCCTTTGTAGCAAAGTTAGTGGTCTTTGTGTAATTAGACATTTAGATAAGTCTCCCTAGTAAAGCGTGTATGTCAATTTTTTGAATAGAAAAAGGTGCGCCGTTAACCTCTGCTTCTAGGCCAATAGTAACGACTTCACCACTACCGCTGGTGTTAACCTTTGGTGTGTTGATAAGTATAGAAGAAGTGTATTCACCTGTGGTGTTGTACTCTGCTATACCATACTCAGCAATGTTAGCAGAACCAAATACAAAGGCTTGCTTAGTGTAGTTAGCTGTATAATCATAACCCCAGTTAAGTGTAGTAGGAGTGTTCTGACCACCAATAATAGTCAAGTTAAACTTCTTCAAGAACTTTAGATTAGAAGTGTTACCAAAGTCCATAGGATTGCTGAAGTATCTTATTTCGTACTTGTTAGCACCATCCATGTAGCCCGTGTACTTGACAATACCGCTAGAAATACCTATGTATATGTCACCGCCTTCTATAGAGACAAATGACAGAGGGTATAAACCAGACCACGTAGTAACACGATTAGAACCGTCCTCTAGCTGCCTTCGCATGTCAAAACAGTACACAGTGTTGCTGTCAGGAAGTGTTAACAAGTAGAAAGCTTCTTCAGAACTGTACAGTGACTTAATAGCGTTAGTCTGTAGAGGTACTAGATGTAACAAGTCAGTACGTACATTCTTGCTAATGTCGCGCATAGGCATGGACTTCTCTTGTATAGTCCTACCAAAACTACGTACACCTGTCTCAGACAAAAAGATAATGTCAGTGCCTGTATGTTGTACTGAGTCACGAGCTATGCAGCCAACGCCTTCTATGGTGTCTGTAAGCGTCATAGAGGCAGGAGAGGAGGCTCCTGAGTACACAAGTATAGATTTCTTACCAAAGATGATTAGGAAGCCATTGTGGGCCGCTAAGGAGACTATCTCATCAAAGCCTGTAGGCCATACCAATGTAACGTCTAACGAGCCTGAAGCTCCTCCTGTCCAAGCATGACCATTAAGTGTGTCAGAAAAGAATACGGTGTGCTTGTTACCTATAACATCTGCTACAAATAGTTTGCCATAGGCCGCTAATACTTCATTGCCCTGTGGTGCAGTCCCTGTACTGTGGCTATGCCCTGACATGGTTTCTAACACAAAAGAGCTTGACTCGTCTGTACCTATTAGTGGCTCATGTCCTCTTTGGAACATGTAAACATGGTTGTTTAGTGTCACTGTTTTCCAGTTGTTAGCTGTAGGCGTGTACCCAGAAGGAGTAATGTCTGTTAAAGTTGTAGTACCTTTAAATACTTTATTGTTACCTGCTGACAGTATAACCTTATCGCCAGAGTTATCAATAAATTCGTACATGGTTTCTATACCACGGCTAGTACCTAGTACAGAAGGGCCGTTAGTAGATACCTCTACCCAGCCCTTACGCGCACCAATACGGCCTAGCTGGTCAATAACACAGTTGTCTGCAACAGCAGCAAACGAAGGATCAACACCAATAGGTGAGTCCTGTGTGTTAAGACCAGCAAATCCCGGCGCTGCTATTGTAATGTTTTGTAGTTGTTGTGCCATTTACGAATACCAGATAGTTTCTTCAGGATGTTGTGACGCATCAATAGCAATAGCATCAGACAGTGTTCTGTCAGCCAGAGCAAACAACTCTGCTGCGCTTGTACCGCCAGTCTCTCCACGCTCTCTAGCACCCAGTGCTGTAGCTACCTGAACAACAGGTGATGAAGGCACTGACAAAGTTTCTGTATCTTCTGTAAAGTCTGCTGTACGCAGTACCACGTTAAACCTTAATTGATATACACCGTTAGGCTTAGGATATACATCAACAGCATTGTCACCAGCAGCATTAACACCGTTAAAACTGTAGAATTGTGGAGACCCTAAAGGTGGTGTCTCAATTAAAAAAGCATTATCCATCCAGCGAGAAGGGCGGTATTGCATAAAGAAGTCTGAGGTATCGTTAATAACGTCCAGCAGCTTCATCCTGTTCTGTGAGCCAGTCAACACATAGTTAAAGGTTGTATCGTCTGTGGTTACAGTTAGTGTAGTACGTAGGGCTGTCCAGTCATAAGAGTCTTCTACGGTACGCTTGGCATCGTTGACAAACTCCCCAATTAGTTTGGAGTAGCTGTTCTGAGAGACTGACGTTACTTCGTCTTCTCTTAGTCTACGCAATACGCTGTTGACTAATTGTAAGTATGTCATTATTATTTATACCTTTGTAGTAAAGTTCTATTAGTCAGCATACCCGAAGGTCTAGTGCGTAACTGTGGTGCTTGTTGTAAAGTTTGTTGTATTGAAGGCACAGGAGCAAAAGTAAAAGAATTAAGAAGTTCTTGCGTAGCCCCTATTTGTGTTTCTAATTGTAACAAATCACCAAAGAGAGAGTCCGTAGTGCGTGTAGCTGCTTGTCCTCTAATACCCTGAACACCTTGTTGACCTTGTTCTCCTTGTTCTCCATCAGCACCATCAGCACCATCAGTACCATCAGTACCGTCAGTACCGTCAGTACCTTGTTCTCCATCAATACCATCTATACCGTCTATACCGTCTATGCCATCTATGCCATCTATACCGTCTATGCCATCTATGCCATCAATGCCATCAATAGGATCAACTATAGGATCAACTATAGGATCAACTATAGGATCAACTATAGGATCAACTATAGGATCAACTATAGGATCAACTATAGGATCAACTATAGGATCAACTATAGGATCAACTATAGGATCAACTA